>Ga0105099_10000137_pt1 | contig 46512 bp, 41 predicted proteins | sample PPLLak3cmMay2015_2_FD_79138 | JGI IMG/M metagenome (GOLD analysis project Ga0105099, IMG submission 79138) | Freshwater sediment microbial communities from Prairie Pothole Lake near Jamestown, North Dakota, USA - PPLs Lake P8 Core (1) Depth... | ecosystem: Environmental > Aquatic > Freshwater >... | reverse complement strand
TCACTGACACTTGGTTGTGGAACAAGCGGCGGCAACTACCTCTCCAACAACATCAACTACAAAGACCTTCTCAACATCAAGCAGGTTGCAAAACGTATCGTTGATTATGAGAGAGATGAATAAGGTCTTCACTGTTGGCATTGGGTAAACCGCTTTATACATGCAATCCCAAGTCATTTCTCCCTTGACATGTCATCGGCTGCCTGCTGAAAGGCAGGCAGCCATTTTTCTCGTTGAAACAGGTTTTTAGTATAGTAGGAGATCGATAAGTAAAGTGTACGATGAGTCTCGAGGAGGTTGATGATGGATGTGCTTGGTAGTGCGGTAAAGCAAGAGAAGGAATCAATTAATTTATATAAGTACCTTGCGGATGAAGCTTCTCTGGCAAGCTTGAAAATGCTGTTTTATTCATTACTGAAGGACGGACAAAAGCACCTTGATAGGATTACGAACTTCAAGGTATTACATGAAAATGACGCCTATCAACCAGACATACATGAATTTTTGAAAATATTCCCCCATATTGTCAAAGATCAAGGTATTAATGGTTTGTGTAAGGAGGAAGTTGACTTTTACCGTGAAGTCATGGAATGTAAAGAGAATGGCATAAACAACTATAAGAAATTTCTTAATAATGCAAGTGACGATAAATCGAAAAAACTTCTGACAGAACTTATATCACAGGAAAAAATACACTTTGATGTTGTTAGAGGACTTTGTTATTTTATTACAGAACAGCAAAGCTCTAGATAATAATAAAAGCAAGAGGGTCTTTAAAAAACTGTGTTTGTCGAATTATATGACTTAAAAGTATCTGGCGCGTGAAAATGGCCTTTCTTCAGCAATGATCTCACTACTTGAAAGTAACAGTATTTATGTCTCAATTTCAACCTTTTCGAAATTGACTGAATTTTGCTGCGTTAAGATGAGCTCGTTGTCTGATGATAAAAACGAAGTTCAAAGCTACGAGGTAGTAAAAAAATGCCCGAAAGTTACTTTCATGTATTTAAATTCGAAAATCTAATGGAAATGAAAATGGTTTCTTTTGTGAATCATTGTCACAAATGGAACGAAATATAAAGCAGTGGTATATCATTACCCTGTCCAGTAATATCATTGAGTACAATATCTACAGCCATAATGGTGAATCATTCATATAAGTGTTACATGGAGTGTTTGAGCTTTCGCTTGAGGGACACGAAGTCGTGCTGAAAAAAGGTGATAGCATCTACCTGGATGTTTCATTGGAGCATGGATTTCGTTCTAAAGACGGTACAAAAGTAACAGTTCTCGTTGTTAAGAAGACAGGGTCATAGGACTTATGCACGTGTTTCGTCCACGTAAAATTTTCTATGAAAAACGTCCTTTCCGTTCAAATCCTCGTTTCGAAGCAATAAGAAAATCATGTCAATGGAAGATACTACGTATCTTAAAAACTATACCAGGAGGTTGTGCATGGATATTTTAGCAATAAACTGTGGGAGTTCTTCAGTAAAATATCAGCTCTTTGATTGGAAAAAGAAAGAGATCATTGCGAAGGGGTTGGTGGAGCGTGTTACGATAGGCGGCTCTTTCATTGTTTTAGAGGCGCCCGGCCGAGAAAAATACAAAAGGGAATTTGATTGCCCGAATCATACAGTGGCCATGGATCTGATCATTCAGACCCTGACGGATCCTGAGCATGGGGTTTTGAAAGAGATGACCCAGATCTCTGCGGTCGGTCATAGGGTTGTGCATGGAGGAGAGAAGTTCACCAGTTCTGTTTTGATAGATGAACATGTCTTGGACACCGTCAAGGAAGTCCAACACCTGGCGCCACTTCATAACCCTCCGAATATCGCTGGGATCGAGGCTGCCCAAGCAGTCCTGCCTGATGTTCCGCATATCGCAATCTTCGACACAGCATTTCACCAGACCGCGCCAGAGCATGCCTATATTTATCCACTGCCCTATGAGTGGTACGAGAAGTATGGTGTCCGTCGCTATGGTTTTCACGGGACATCACACCTCTTCGTCTCCAAGCGGGCCGCTGTCTTGCTCGGAAAACCCGCAAGCGAATGTAATATTATTACAATGCATATAGGGAACGGTGTTTCTCATGCAGCTATCAAGAATGGTGTTTCGATTGATACCAGCATGGGGCTTACTCCGCTCGAAGGTGCGGTTATGGGGACGCGCTGCGGGGATATTGACCCTGCGATTCCCGCCTTCATGATGCAGATGGAAAATCTTTCTGCCAAGGAGATTGATGCCGTTCTCAACAAAAAGAGCGGGATACTCGGCATAACCAAGCGTTTTACAGATCGGCGTGATGTAATAGAGCACTCCATGCAAGGCGACAAGCTTAGCACGCTTGCACTGGAAATCGAATCATATCGGCTGAAAAAATATATCGGTAGCTATATGGCTATTTTGGGAAGACTCGATGCCGTTGTATTCACTGCGGGTGTCGGGGAGCGGGGTTGGCAAATTCGTGAGGCGGCTCTTGTAGGGTTGGACCATATGGGAATTTGCCTTGATAAAGAACGGAATCGTGAAGCGGTGAAGGGTCGAGAATGTCTGGTTTCGACTGATGACTCGCCTGTCAAAGTTTATGTCATCCCCACTGATGAGGAGTTGGTTTTCACCGAGGATGTTGCTGCTATCCTCGATGGAAGTTATTCTGACCATATGGACTTTGAATATTCTTTTGCGAGAGCTGATTTTAAAACTAACTAGCGAATCCGGTGCGGACAAGTATATAAGGGGAGGGCAGCATGCATTTTATCGACAAAATCAAGGCAAAGGCAAAATCAAACCCGCAAATCGTGGTACTCCCGGAGAGTTACGATGACAGAATGTTGTTTGCGGCGGAAAAGATAGTTGCGCAAGGACTCGCAAAGGTTGTACTGCTGGGGAACCCGGAAAGGGTGAATGAAGCGGCAGCAGCCCAGGGCGCAAATCTCGTTGGTGTCGAGATACTTGACCCTTGCACCGCTCCGCAACTCGAATCTTATGTGGATGCTCTTGTTGAGCTGCGCAAAAAGAAGGGGCTGACCCCGGAAGATGCCCGCAAGCTCCTGACTGACGAAGACAATCTCTATTTCTCCGGAATGATGGTTCGCATGGGCGATGCCGGAGGCTGCGTGGCAGGCGCAACCAGCACCACCGGCAGTGTTATCAGGTCAGCCATTCAAACCATTGGAACCACCCCTGGCATCAAGACCGTTTCCTCATTCTTCGTGATGATTTCCAAGGACACGAACTTCGGTGAAGACGGCATCCTCTTTTTTGCTGACTGTGCCGTTAACCCCAACCCTGATTCACAGGCCCTTGCGGAAATTGCTGTTGCAACTGCTCGCAATTGCAAGGCATTCCTTGACGTTGATGCCCGGGTAGCCATGCTTTCCTTCTCCACCAAGGGTAGTGCTTCCCACCCTGATGTGGAAAAGGTAACCAAGGCGCTCGAAATAGCCAGGCAGATCGACCCGACTCTTCTGATCGACGGTGAGCTTCAGGCTGATGCCGCACTGATCCCCAGTATTGGCGAAAAGAAAGCTCCCGGAAGCCCTGTAGCAGGCAAGGCAAACGTAATTATCTTCCCTGACCTTGACGCCGCGAACATCGGCTATAAGCTCACGGAACGGATCGGAGGCGCCGAAGCTATCGGACCGATCCTTCAGGGACTGGCTAAGCCGGTGAACGATCTCTCCCGCGGATGTTCCGTGGAGGATATTGTCGGTGTTGCGGCAATTACCGCAGTGCAGGCACAGTAATCGTAAAGGCCTGCGAATTTATTTGGAACGTACTCCCTGGTAATTCTATTTAGTTTTCATCCGGAAACTCCGGATGAAAACTAAATAGGTGCGCCCCACCTCAGGTGGGGGATATTTACTCCTTAAGAATTATGGTGTTCAGTCCGACAATGTATTCTTGGTTTACTTCACTAGCAACTATTCCATGCCAATAAAGTCTCTGCTGGCATTTGTTCTTTGAAAATCCGTTACTATCAGCTTCCAATAGAAAGGTGTGCCTGAACTAGTGCCGTTGCTGCTGTCTTGGGGCAGGGAGAGACTGGCTGCTTTTCGCCTCCTATAATAACTCTTGGGAAACTGTCAGGGCTTGGTGCTCAAGAACGATGTATTTAAAAGAATCGTTCAATTGATTTCGTGGAACATTCATGAAACATGGGGGTTGTGGACCTGAAAATATTCTTCTAAAATAGCACCTTTTGTGGTACTTTCCTACAAAATCAACTTTCCGTTAAGATGCCAACCAGCCGGATAACGGCTTCAAACAACAACAGACCCAGAAGTACACAATCTCTATGGCCAAGATAATCTGTATAGCTAATCAAAAAGGCGGCGTCGGAAAAACCACGACTGCGGTGAATCTGGGAGCTTCCCTTGCCGTTGCCGAAAAAAGAACCCTTCTCGTGGATATGGACCCCCAAGGCAATGCCGGGAGCGGTGTCGGTGTTGAGAGAGATTCTCAACGCGAAAATATCTATCATTCCCTTGTTAACGATGCTGATCCATTTGCTGCTGTGCTAAAAACTCACCTCCCCGGGCTGGATATCCTCCCTTCCAGCGATGACCTTGCTGGCGCGGAGTTGGAGCTTGTTTTGCTTCCCAACAGGGAGCAGCGACTTGCCCGAATTCTGGCAGTCATGGAGGCTTCCTACGAATATATTCTCATTGACTGTCCGCCCTCATTGGGACTCCTGACATTGAACGCCATGGTTGCTGCCAAGTCGGTTCTCGTACCGCTTCAATGCGAATTCTATGCTATGGAGGGCCTTTCCAAAATTCTCAAGACCATTCGCTTGGTTAAAAAAGGCCTTAACCCCGCCCTCGCGATTGAAGGTATTCTGTTGACCATGTACGATGGGAGGAATAACCTCTCACGTCAGGTCAGTGAAGAGATCCGCCAGCATTTTGGCGAAACCGCGTTCAGGACTGTAATCCCCCGCAATGTCAGGCTTTCCGAGGCTCCAAGTCATGGTAAGCCGATTATTCTCTATGATATCTCTTCGCGGGGGGCTTCCAGCTATCTCGAGTTGGCCAAAGAGATCATTGAACGGGAGGGAGTAAATGGTTAAAAAAACCGGCCTTGGCAGAGGCATGGCTGCTCTTCTTGAGGTTGTTGAGGATGAAGCTAAGAACTACTTCTCCTGCCCTATTGAGGAAATTAAGCCTAACAGCGAGCAACCGCGCAAGAAATTTTCCCTGGAGAAGCTGGAGGAGTTGGCCGCTTCGATTCGTGAAAAGGGAATTATTCAGCCTCTGGTTGTTAGAAAGTTGCAGGAACACTACGAAATCGTAGCCGGAGAGCGTCGCTGGCGTGCCGCACAGAAGGCGGGTCTCCGTGAAGTGCCCGTTGTTATCCTGGATGTATCGGATGATGCCGCTTTAGAGATCGCGCTTATTGAAAATATTCAACGTGAGGACTTGAATGTCATTGAACAGGCGGAGGCTTTTCACTCACTGATTGAAAAATTCCACCTTTCCCAGGAAGAGATGGCTCGCAGGGTAGGCAAAGACCGCTCTACGGTTGCCAACTCTCTGCGATTATTGAAACTACCCCCTGAGATTAAGAACGATATTCTTGATGAGCGTCTCACAATGGGTCATGCCCGTGCCATTCTTTCCCTTGAATCGAATGATCTTATGGGGCATGCACGTCAGGAGATACTCTCAAAGCATCTTTCGGTGCGAGAAACAGAGAACCTGGTCAAGCGTTTGAAGTCAAAGCGTTCAGCGCGGCAGAAAACAATTCCTGCTCCCGAGTTAACGGCAGTTGTTGACAACCTCAAGCGCCGTTTTATGACAAAGGTCGCCATTCGACAGAGCGGTAAGGGCGGGAAGGTGGAGATATCCTTCTCCTCAATGGATGAACTAACCAGAATTATTGACATTCTTAAACCCTGAAAGCTTTCAGGTGTTGCAGTGATTTTATTTGTGGTTCATTGCTTTTATTCCTGCTCTGTGAAGTGTGGGAGAAATATAAAAAAGTCTTACAAAAACACCTTTAGGGAAGTAACTGATTTTTCTGGTTTTGGGATGCTCAGTGACTCAAAGTTTTATTTTGGGGCAAAAAATTTCACTGAAGATAAAATTTCATTGACACCGAAGTGGCAGTATGGTAGCTATCATATGCTTTTTGGCCGTACAAGCGGTCCAATCGCACATTTCGGTCTAACGGGTGAGAAGAGGTGCCGGCATGATTAATATCGACATAGTTTTATTGTTCCAGGCGGTTAACTTCCTGGTGCTCTTGTTATTATTGAATATCCTGCTTTACAAACCAATACGGAAAGTACTGTCTGATCGAGCGGCAGAAATATCTGCTTCAAAGGAAAAGACCTTAGCTGTTGACCGGGAGGTGCAGGAAAAAATGGCTCAGTATGAGCAGAAACTCCATAAAGTCAAAGCTGATGCTACCGAGGAAAGAAGCAAGATGCTTCGCGCAGCCCATGAAGAGGAAGCACAGCTTATCGGGACTGCCCGCAGCCAGGCGGCAGCTGAGCTTGCGAAGATTCGTGAATCCATCGATAAGGAAGCTAAAAAAGCGCAAGTTTTCCTTACGGCTCAAGCAGACTCACTTTCTCACCGAATCTGTGAAAAAGTCCTTGGAAGGAGCCTGTCATGATTTTTTTTAACGGAACACTCCCTAAAAAAGGAAGTCTTTTTCTTGTGTCAGCTGTTTTCATTGGCCTCATCCTCCTCGCAACATCCGGCCTAGCATCCGAAACTGCTCACCATGTAGATTCTGGCCTTTTAATAAAGGATTTTGCCTATCGACTTTTCAACTTTGTGCTTCTCGCGGGTATTTTGGCTTGGGCCATGAAAAAAGCAAACGTCAAAGGACTCTTGGCAGCCCGCAGGGCTGATGTTGAAAAAGTGCTTCGTGAGGCGGACGAGATCAGGGCGGAGGCTGAAAGAAAGCTCGCTGAATATAGTGAGAAGCTGGAAAAGGCTACCCGTGAAATTGACGAAATCCATACCGCAATCAAACAGGAAGGTGAAGCGGAGAAGGCGCGGATTATTTTGGAAGCAAATCAGGCTGCAGAACGAATTCGCAAACAGGCGCAGGTTTCTGCACATCAGGAAGTCCAGCAGGCGACTGCCAGATTGCAGGCGGAAACCGCCAGGCTCTCAGTACAGCTTGCAACAACCACCTTGAAGCAGTCAGTAACACAAGATGATCAGGATAGATTTGTTGATGAATATCTTAGTAAGGTAGTGGAGGGATAGTGAGCACGAATGCTATTGCACGAAGATATGCCAAGGCCCTTATTCAAATTGCCGTGGGCCAGGGGTCAGTCGAGCAGTATTACACAGAGTTGACTGTGTTTTCCCAAGCCCTTGAATCAAGTCCCGAAGCGACAGCTTTGTTGTCTGACCCAGGGATTCAGGCTGAAGCAAAGAGGGAACTCGTGAAAGTTATGGTAGCGAGAATTGGAATTTCCAGAACAATTGGTGACTTCCTTCTCTTAGTCCTCGATAAAAAGAGAATTTATTTGCTTTCCCAAATTGCATCGAGCTACAGAACTTTTGGTGATGAGGAGGCAGGAATCCTTCGCTCCACTATTACCTCCGCTCTGCCTCTGGGTGAGACTCAGGTGAAAGAGATGCGCACTGCTTTGGAGAAAACAACAGGGAAAAAGATTATTCTTGATGTTGCGACGGACCCTTCCCTTATTGGAGGCGTTGTGACCCAGATTGGCGATAAGGTTTTAGATGGAAGCATCAGAACCCAGTTAGCAAAGATTCAGGATATATTACAGAAGGGGTGAAACGTGCCTATGGAATTGAGAGCGGAAGAAATCAGCGAGATTATCAGGAAGCAGATTGAAGGCTACGGCAAGGATATCGAAGTTGCCGAAACCGGAACCATCATTTCCGTTGGGGACGGAATCGCCCGTATTCATGGCCTTGCCAAGGCGATGTCCGGCGAATTGCTTGAATTCCCCGGTGGGGTTTCCGGCATGGTTCTCAATCTTGAAGAGGGTAATGTTGGTGCTGCAATCCTTGGTGAAGATAATTTGAACATCAAGGAAGGCGCCATCGTCAAGCGAACCGGCAGGATTATAGAAGTTCCGGTTGGTGATGCACTCATCGGTCGGGTTGTGAATGCCCTCGGAGAACCCATTGACGGAAACGGACCCATTGAGACAAGCGACTTCCGCAAGGTGGAGGTTAAGGCTCCCGGTATTGTTAGTCGGAAGTCAGTCCATCAACCGCTACAGACCGGCTTGAAGGCCGTAGATGCAATGGTTCCGATCGGTCGAGGACAGCGAGAGTTGATTATCGGTGACCGGCAGACTGGTAAGACTGCAATTGCCATTGATACCATTATCAGCCAGAAGGGTGGAGATGTTATCTGTATTTATGTGGCTATTGGGCAGAAGCGTTCCACGGTTGCTCAGGTGGTAAATAAGCTTCGCGAGCATGGTGCAATGGACTATACCATCGTTGTCTCAGCCTCCGCTTCCGAACCGGCTCCGCTGCAGTTTATATCTCCTTATGCCGGTGTCACCATGGGCGAGTTTTTCCGCGATAGCGGGCGACATTCTCTGATTATCTATGATGACCTTTCCAAACAGGCTGTTGCTTACCGTCAACTTTCGTTGCTCCTTCGTCGACCACCTGGACGTGAGGCATATCCTGGTGACGTTTTTTACCTTCACAGCCGTCTTCTGGAAAGAGCCGCGAAGCTGTCTGACGAATGCGGTGCCGGTTCGCTTACAGCACTACCGATTATCGAGACCCAAGCGGGTGACGTATCCGCCTACATTCCCACTAATGTTATTTCTATTACTGATGGTCAGATTTATCTTGAGAGTGACCTATTCTATTCCGGTGTGCGTCCGGCCATCAACGTTGGCCTTTCTGTCTCACGTGTTGGCGGTGCTGCCCAGATCAAAGCCATGAAGCAGGTCGCAGGTACCTTGCGACTCAGTTTGGCCCAGTATCGTGAAATGGCTGCATTTGCACAGTTTGGTTCTGATCTGGATAAGGCTACCCAGATGCAGCTTGCACGTGGAGAGCGTCTCGTTGAGATGCTCAAGCAACCACAGTATCGTCCAATTCCAACTGAAAAGATGGTTCTGATTATTTTTTGCGCCAACAATGGCTATGTGGATGACTACCCTGTTTCAGCACTTTCCCGGTATGAGACGGAGCTCTACACCTTCTTCGATATTCGTAAAGCGGACATCCTCAGCGAAATCCGCGAAAAGAAGGCCATTGATGACGAGTTGAGGGGCAAGATTATTTCAGCTCTCGACGAATTCAAAAAAGAATTCACAGTCTAGACAAGGACGGTATCGCCCTATGGCAAGTTTGAAAAGTATTCGAAAAAGAATTAATTCGGTTAAAAATACGCGGCAGATTACAAAAGCCATGAAAATGGTCGCTGCCGCGAAACTTCGCCGTGCACAGGAAAAAGTTCAGTCTGCTCGTCCCTACGCGGAGAAGCTTGCAGAGGTTCTTGTGAGACTTAGCGGCAGTGGTGGGGCAAATGATCATCCTCTTGCCCGCAAGGAAAACTCGGAAAAAGCTCTCCTGGTTGTCGTAACCTCCGACAGAGGCTTGTGTGGCGGATTTAACGCCAATATTTGTAAAGCAGCAGAAGCTTTTATTCGTGAAAACTCATCTCGATATAAGGAAATGAGCCTCCTGACCATCGGTCGGAAGGGGTACGAATTCCTGCGCAAGCGAGCATCCGTCAGGAAAAATTATTCAAACATACTTTCTACTGTGAGTTATCAGGAAGCTTCACTTATCGGGCATGAATTGATCGAAGGGTATCTTGCTGATGAGTATGATGAAGTTTTTTTGCTCTATAATGCTTTCAAGAGTGTCATGACGCAGGAAATCACTCTTAAGCAACTACTGCCGATTGAGCCTCCTCAAGGTCCTGACGAGGAGTTCCATCCGGAAGCACTTTACGAGCCGACGAAAGAGGAATTGCTTGCGGAACTCTTTCCCAAGAATATCGAAGTGCAATTGTTCCATGCTATGCTTGAATCTATCGCGTCCGAACATGGTGCAAGGATGACAGCAATGGACAGTGCCTCGAAAAATGCTAATGAGATGATCGCGAAGCTTACCTTGAAGTATAATCGGGCGCGCCAGGCTGTTATAACTACGGAGTTGATGGAAATCATTTCCGGAGCCGAATCGATCAATGGGTAAACGATTAATAGAATACGCCTTATCATAGATACCGGCCCGCTGGGTGGGCCTTAGGAGGATGAGACCAGATGAGTCAGAATTTCGGAAAAATATCGCAGGTTATTGGTGCGGTAGTGGACGTGGAGTTTGAGCCGGGTAAGCTTCCGGCAATTTATAATGCACTCCGGGTGACGAATCCGACCATTGATGATCGGGAAAATAATCTGGTGCTGGAAGTTGCGCAACATTTGGGTGAGAACACCGTCCGCACCATTTCAATGGATTCAACGGACGGTTTGGTTCGCGGACAACAGGTGCTGGATACCGGCAAACAGATTTCAGTTCCGGTCGGCCGTAAGACTTTGGGCCGTATTCTCAATATTATTGGTGAGCCGGTTGATGAGATGGGACCAATAGGTGCAGAAAAAGAATATGAAATCCACCGGGAAGCCCCCAGCTTTATCCAGCAGTCTACCAAGGTTGAGGCTTTCACAACCGGCATTAAGGTCGTTGATCTACTGGCACCGTATGCCAGGGGGGGGAAGATTGGCCTGTTCGGCGGCGCTGGCGTTGGCAAGACCGTTATCATTATGGAACTGATCAATAATATCGCTAAGCAACATGGCGGCTTCTCGGTTTTTGCTGGTGTTGGTGAACGCACCCGCGAAGGAAATGACCTCTGGAACGAAATGAAAGAGTCGGGTGTTCTTGATAAAGCAACTCTCGTCTATGGCCAGATGAATGAGCCTCCAGGTGCCCGTGCCAGAGTTGCCCTCTCTGCACTATCGGTAGCTGAGTATTTCCGTGATGAGGAAGAGCAAAATGTTCTACTTTTCATCGATAATATCTTTCGTTTTACTCAGGCCGGTTCAGAGGTTTCCGCTCTTCTTGGCCGCATTCCTTCTGCTGTTGGTTATCAGCCAACTCTGGCAACGGAGATGGGTGAACTTCAGGAGCGCATTACTTCAACGGATAAGGGGTCCATTACCTCCGTTCAGGCTATTTACGTCCCCGCGGATGACTTGACAGACCCTGCTCCAGCAACTGCATTCGCTCACCTTGATGCCACAACGGTACTTTCTCGTCAGATTGCCGAATTGGGGATCTATCCTGCTGTTGACCCACTTGATTCAACTTCTCGAATCCTAGATCCACAAGTCATTGGCGAAGAACATTATGCTATTGCCCGTAATGTGCAGTATGTCCTCCAGCGTTATAAGGATCTTCAGGACATTATTGCAATTCTTGGTATGGATGAGCTTTCCGAAGACGACAAGCTGGTTGTTTCGCGTGCACGAAAAATCCAGCGTTTTCTCTCGCAGCCTTTCCACGTTGCAGAGATTTTTACCGGAACTCCAGGTAAATATGTTGAGTTGAAGGACACCATCAAAGGTTTCCAAGAGATTGTTGCCGGCAAACACGATGCTGTTCCAGAGCAGGCTTTTTATATGGTTGGTACGATTGAAGAAGTGTTGGAGAAGGCGAAGAAGTTGTCTGTGTAAAAGTTGCAAATCGGAGCAAGGGACAAGATTTTGGCCCTGTCACTCAAACCGCTAGCCGAAAAGGATTTTTCCGATGGCCGAAAAATTACAGCTTGAATTAATTACTCCTTATAATATGGTTCTTTCCGAACAGGTCGATATGATTACGGCAGTCGGATCTCTCGGGGAGTTTGGCGTTTTGCCTGGGCATGCATCATTTCTTACCGCACTGAAGATTGGTGAACTTACCTATACCAAGGGTGGAGAAATTTATCACCTTGCTTTGAACTGGGGGTATTTCGAAGTCGTGAATGATACGGTTACGATTCTGGTGGAAACCGCAGAACGCGCTGATGAAATAGATCTGGAGAGGGCACGGGCAGCTCTCGGACGCGCCGAAGAAGCTCTTAAGAAGCTCTCGCGGGAAGACAAGGATGTCATTTTCTACGAAGCATCATTGCAACGGGCTCTCATCAGGATGCAGGTTGCCGGAAAAGCAGCGCGGAAGTAGTCTGTTTTAAGAGGGATAGCAATAAAAAAAGAGCGGCTTACCGCTCTTTTTTTATTGCTATCAACAGAACAGTTTCTTGTGAAAAGAGAAACCTTCTGTGTCGTTTCAATCTGGTTTCCACGATGTTTGTTAACGCTTGAAATTCTTTAGTTTTCGACGCTTGAACAAGGAGAAGTTTTGTGGTACATAAAGTTAAGATTTGAAAATTAATGAAAAAAGCAAACAGACGATTTTGCTGCCAAGCTCTATTTCCCGTTGATTGCATCTATCAATGGAATTATTGGAACAGCCGGTTTTACTGCGTACCTGTGAGCAGTAAATAGCGGGAGTGCTATTCTGTGACACATTCCGAAGGTAATGGAAAAGAACGAGACGCACTACGCCTGCATTCCAAGAGTCGCGCCGATTCTTTACTGCATAGGGAAAAAGGGCGAGAAATTGTCAAAAAAAACCTGATCAACCGGCTGAATCATCACAACTTTACTGATAGTGAGATCCTTGTAAACCTTGCCCACACGAAGTACGGGTCGCCAACTTCTCTCAGGGCTAAGCCTCTTCCCTGCTTAGGCGATACACTCGAATGCCTTTGGGTGAAGGCTCCGGGTCTTGAACAGATACTGAAAAACTATCGTTACGTTAATTTTATCCTTCCTGACACACATCAATCATTGCTTGTTGAAGCAGTTTCGGTAAGTCTTACTGACGAAAAAATCATCCTTCGTCTTCCGGAAACCTGTCTGGAAATAGATTCCCGCCAAGTAACACGACACCCTTGTCATGATATATGCGTACAAATCCTTCAGAACGGCGCTTTCTTTCACGGTGTGCTGGTGGACTTCAGCTCACTTTCATTTCGGGTTACCCTGACAAGCCTTCCTGACCAGCCATTTCAGTGGCTCAATGAGCAATCGTCCGTCCATACTGTTTTCACCAAGGGCCAGGATATGCTCTATTCCGGTGATTGCAAGATCATGAAGCAGGATTGCGGACAGAAAACGCGCTCGCTAGTTCTGCGGCCGCTAAATGCGCAGATCTGCAGATTCAAGCCCAAGGAGTTCAGGAGCACGCGCCACAAACTCGTTCCTTCGCCAAACGTGGTGTTTACTGATCCGCTCACGGGTAAGAAGGTAAATCTGAAGGTAGTCGACTTGTCGGGTTCGGGCTTTTCTGTTAAAGAGAAAGAAGAGAATTCCGTTCTCCTGCCGGGGCGGGTTCTTCCCGCAGTCAACATTGATCTGGCCGCCATCATATCGATTCGTTGTAAGGCTCAGGTCGTCTATAGAACTGTCAGTCATGAGACAGAGGGAAGGCGTATGGTTACGTGTGGCCTGGCCATCCTTGATATGGATATCCAGGAGCATGTCAGGCTTTTGGCTCTTTTGAACCAGGCATCAGACCAGGATTCCTATTTCTGTAACAAGGTTGACATGGATTTGCTGTGGGAGCTATTTTTTCAGACCGGTTTTCTCTACCCGGAGAAGTATTCTTTTATCCAGGCAAACAAGGAGAATTTCAAGAAGACCTACGAAAGGCTCTATACCGGTAACTTTCATATTGCCAGGCATTTCGTCTATCAGAAAGATGGCATGATTTACGGCCATGTGGCGATGGTCCGTTTTTATGAAAACACCTGGTTGGTTCATCACCATGCCGCGAACAATGCAGTTCATAAAAAGGCGGGATTATCGGTACTCGAGCAGGTTGGCAGATCGATCAATGATTCCAATAATCTTGCGTCTACCCGGATGAATTTCGTTGCCTGCTACTACAGGCCGGAAAACAAGTTCCCTAAAAGGGTTTTCGGTCGCATCGCCGAGCAGATTAATGATAGAAAAGGCTGTTCCATCGACTCATTTGCCTATCTTCACTATCCCAAGAGTTCGATAGAAAGCTGGGACCTTTCCGGTCCCTGGTCTCTTACCAAAACGCAGGCTGAGGACCTTGTTGAGCTGGACAATTTCTATCGCCACGTATCTGGAGGGCTCCTTGTCAATGCCATGGATCTCGAGCCAGAGATGCTCGATGCTGATGAAGTTAAGCAAGAATTCGACAAGGTAGGATTCCGGAAGGAAAAACATCTTTTCTCTTTGAAAAAAGACGGGAACCTGAAAGCTGTTTTCATTGTCAACGTATCTGACATTGGTCTGAATATGTCAGATTTGACGAATTGCATTCACACCGTAGTAGTTGATTCTGAAGATTTCCCGAGAGGAACACTCTTTATGATATACTCACTTCTGTCAAAGTACTATGACAGTGAATATGTCCCGATACTGCTCTACCCTGTTTCCTATGCAGATAACAATCAGATAGAATATGATAAAATCTATAATTTGTGGATATTAAATATGCAGTATACTGATAGCTATTTTCGTTACGTTGATAGAATAGTTAATCGTTGCAATGTAATATGATGTTATTGAAGTTACTCTAAAATTATAGTATCACACGGTGATTCATGCGAAGTGATCCCTTCAAACCAGCTTTGTACAATAGCAGAATTATCGACACCTATATCAGGCTCGTCAAGGAAAAATACAATTATGTCAATGTCGGGGATCTCCTGCGACATGCAAAAATGGAGCCTTATGAAGTTGCCGATCAGGGTCACTGGTTTAATCAGGAGCAAGTCGATCTCTTCTATGAAAGACTAGTCAAGGTGACTGGCAATGATCAGATTGCCAGGGAAGCTGGGCGATTTGCCGCGGCACCAGATTCTATAAGCGTTATGCGGCAGTATATTCTCGGGCTAGGCAGTCCGGCAAAAGTGTATGAATTAATAGGAAAGACCACTCAGAACTTTACCCGGTCATCGCGATATGAGTCCAGGAGGCTGGCTTCCAATAAGGTCGAAATTATAGTTACGCCAGAAAAGGGCGTCTGCGAAAAGCCTTTTCAGTGTGAAAACCGCATCGGATTTATGGAGGCCATTGCTAATGTATTCAACAATAAACTCCTCCATCTTGAACATCCAGAATGTATCTTCCGCAATGGAAGCGCGTGCCGCTATATAATCACTTGGGAAAAAACTTCCTCCGCATACTGGAAGAAAGTGAGAAACTCCGGTGCTTTACTGCTCATTGCTCTTTCCGCAGCAACCTATTTTCTGAGCGGCTGGATTGCTCTGTTGGCTGTTGTCCCGACCTTTGCGTCTTTTATTCTTCTAGCATGCCTTGTCGCGGCGAGTATGGAAAAAAAGGAGCTCAAGACCGGGATTGAAAAACTTAGGGAGTCCACTGACAAGCTGCTCGAGCAAATCAATTTAAATTATACAACTGCACTACTGATGAACGAGATCGGCCAGGCCATCAGCAAACAGGTCGATGTTGTTGCAATCCTGCGAAATGTTTTCAAAGTCCTGCAGAAAAGACTCGACTATGACCGAGGGATGGTTCTTCTTGCTGACCAGGAAAAGACGCGTCTTGTATTCAGCGCCGGGTTTGGCTACTCCGTTGAACAGGAAAATCTCTTACAGAAAACATCCTTTCACCTTGACCGTCCTGAGTCAAAGGGGATTTTTGTACTATCTTTCCGGGAGCAGAAACCCTTTCTGGTAAACGATTTTGATGATATCAAGACCAACTTGTCTTCCCACAGTCTGACCTTTGCAAAAAAGCTTGGAGCCCAATCTTTCATTGTCTGCCCGATCGTCTGTGATGGTGAGTCGGTTGGAATCCTTGCCGTTGACAACGTTGTCACGAAAAAACCCCTGATCCAGAGCAATATGAGCCTTCTTATGGGTACCGCAACGGTTATCGGTATAAGTATCCGTAATTCAATGCTTAATGACGCCCGTGAGTATCAGTTCAGCTCGACACTGCAGGTATTGGCAGCGAGTATTGATGCCCGTGATAATCTGACGGCAGGGCATGCTGAGAAAGTTACCAAGTATTCGCTTGGCATCTGTCAGGAACTCGGGCTTTCCAAGGATTACACCGAAATGATCCGGGTTGCCGCGCTGTTGCATGACTATGGAAAAATCGGGATCCCGGATGCAATCTTGAAAAAAGAGGGCAGGCTGACTGTTGAGGAGTACACGCAGGTTAAGTCCCATGCGGAGAAAACCAGGGCAATTCTGGCGCAGATCAATTTTGAGGGGATTTACCGGCAGGTTCCCGAGGTTGCCGGTAGTCATCATGAGAAAATAGACGGGACAGGATATCCGAGAGGGCTCAGAGGGAGTGAAATCCCCTTTGGGGCGAAGATCATCGCAGTTGCCGATTTCTTCGAGGCCATTACGGCGAAACGTCACTACCGGGGTCCAATGCCCCTTGCGCTCGCGTTCCGGCTGCTGGAAGAGAGAAGCGGTGCACATTTTGAGAAAAAGGTTGTTAAGGCTCTTATCCACTATCTGGAAAAGAATACCAATCTCCTGGAGGAGCTTCAATCTCAGAATCTTGCGCGCGAACCCCGGCACAGGAGAGTGCCCTGCCGAACATCCGTTTCCTTCCGTGTCAACGGGAGAACCGTATCGGGGACCAGTACCGACATCAGCCTGAGAGGGATGTATGTGGCAATTGATGATGACATCGAGGAAGGGAGTCCTATTGAGCTTAGCTTTTCTCTTCCGAATAGTCAGTCGGTTAAAATCCAGGCATCGGGTCGTATTGCCTGGGTGAACAACGGTAGGAAACGGTTGAAACCGATATTTCCGAGTGGCGTCGGAGTTGAATTTCTGGATGTTATGCCGACAGGTGATATGCTGCAGTCCTTTGTCGGAGAGTTTGCAAGCTGACTCTGCCAAGGCTGCGCACCGATTTTCCTTGGCGCTTACGTAGTTGCTGATCGGTGAAAGTCCACGGCTTCTTATCTATGCTGGTCAGACACTCTGAGGAGGGAAGCATTGACAGGAGACAGCGTTAGTGCTTTATTAAGGTGCTTCCCCGGAGCTGTCGGGGTACCCTTATAACCTGCGGAGATGCGAATTCCTTCCGGAATTGCCGAGGACTATCAGTGGCAAGATCCGAATAGTTGAAATCCGTGATATGGGTAACGAGAGCAAAGGAGCAGAAACGTAGTGAGAACCGAACAGGGATCTTCCTTCTGGGGAGGTATCGTAAAATCAATGGGCCTGGTATTTGGCGATATCGGAACCAGCCCCATCTATACACTTACCGTAATTTTCGCCTTAACCAAGCCAACCCCGGAAAATGTTTTCGGCATTCTCTCTTTGGTCTTCTGGACAATGACCATTCTGGTGACGGTCGAGTATTCATGGCTTGCCATGAGTCTTGGCCGTAAGGGACAGGGCGGGGAAATCGTCCTCCGGGAAATTCTGATCAGGCTCCTGAAAAAAGGGCGCATGCTAAGTTTTGCCGGACTTCTCTCCTTTATCGGTGTTTCACTGCTCCTTGGTGACGGTGTCATCACGCCAGCAATCAGCATCATGTCAGCCGTGGAGGGAATGCTTCTTATCCCCGGTTTCGGGAACCTCAATCAGGGGATCTTGATCCTGATAGCGATCGTCATTGCCATAACCTTGTTCGTCATGCAGTACAAGGGAACTGACAAGGTCGCCAGCGTTTTTGGACCCATCATGGTTGTCTGGTTTGCCACGCTCACGGTGACCGGCCTGGTCTCCCTTGTGGAAATGCCGGGCGTGGTATTTTCCATAAGCCCTCATTACGCCATCCAGTTTTTCTTGAATAACGGCCTGTCAGGGTTCATCGTCTTGTCCGAGGTCATTCTCTGTGCCACCGGGGGCGAGGCGCTCTATGCCGACATGGGCCATCTCGGGAAAAAACCGATTATCAGGGCATGGTATTTCGTCTTTGTTGCCCTGATGATCAATTACCTGGGCCAGGGTTCATTCCTTCTGCGGTATCCGGAAATGAAAAATCTGCTTTTCGGTATGGTGCAGTCCCAGGCGCCCTCCATGTACATCCCGTTTCTCGTCCTGACGATCATGGCTACCATCATCGCTTCCCAGGCGGTTATCAGCGGGGTGTTTTCCATTATCTATCAGGGACTCACCACCCGGCTACTGCCGCTGATGAAAATTGATTATACCTCGCGTGTCATGCAGTCCCAGATTTATATCGGATTCATCAACTGGACGCTCATGTGCGCGGTTATTTTCATCATGCTCATTTTCCAGAAATCGGCAAACCTTGCTGCTGCGTACGGTATGGCGGTGACCGGGTCCATGACAATTACCAGCCTGATGATGATCATGATTTTTGCCCAGACCAACAAGAAATGGAAGGTCCCGCTTGCGGTGGGGGTATGCTGTGTCGATCTTATCTATCTCAGTTCCACATTCACCAAGCTTCCCCATGGAGCCTACTGGTCAATCATTCTGGCATCATTTCCGCTCGTTACCATTCTTATCTGGACAAATGGCCAACGGAATCTCTACCGGGCCCTGAAGCCCCTTGATATCGATACCTTTATGGTGAGCTATGAGCAAATCTACGCCACTGGGCGGGTACTTCCCGGAACAGCGCTGTTTTTCTCCCGTGAGTGGAATATTGTTCCTCCCTATGTCATACATTGCATTATTCGCAGCAATATTGTCTATGAACGGAATATCCTGATTTCCATTGTCAGGACTGATAACCCGTTTGGCGTGAAAACCGTATTGAAGCAGGGTATTGCATCCGGTCTGGACGCCTTCGAGATCCAAGCCGGTTACATGGTTGTGCTGGATATTGAGAAAATTCTGCATATGAATGGAATCAAGGAGAAGGTAATTTTCTACGGAATAGAAGACATAAATACCAAAAATCCGATCTGGAAGATCTTCAGCCTCATCAAGAAGCTGACGCCGAACTTTGTGCAGTTCAACAAGCTTCCTGCCAGTCGTCTGCACGGGGTTGTAACCCGGGTGGAGATGTGAAAAAAGGGCACTGCCGTTTGGCCGTGCCCTTTTTTAATTTCGAAAAGATCCGTTTTACTGGTCGTCCTCGTCAGAGACAGGAATTTCGCTGTAGGTTCGCTCTTCTTCAAAACGCTTGGTCTGTGCCTGCATTTTTTCGATATCTTCCTTGCACTTTACACAGTAGTGGGCGAAGGGCACTACCTTGAGCCTTCCAAGGGGGATATCGCAGCCACATTCCTCGCAGATACCGAATTCGCCTTCCTGAATGCGAAGGAGAGCTTCATCGATATTCCGCAGTTTCTCCCGTTCGCGATCACTCAGTAAAAGACCCAGTTCCCGATCCCGTTCACTGGATGCCTGGTCATAAATATCACCACTCGGGTCCCCGCTGGGAAGTTCGGACGTGGATTTTATCGATTTGTTTATTTCTTTCATGGTCTCCTCCTTTAACTTCAGGAGAAGAGCTTTCATTTCATCAATTCTTTCTACCATCAAGACCTCTCAGAAAAAATATTCGCATGTTGCCAATTAAGATTGGACATAATAACGTACTTTACTCTGATGTCAAGAAAAAAGCCGTTCGCTACGATGGTCTGATAACAGAGGGGTTATACGGGCTCTGCCTCTAAAATTTCACCGATAAGATCGTAGTCGGAGGAATCGGTTATTTTCAGGCGTACGATGTCACCGACGTTGGCGTTGCCGGCGGTTATATAAACCTGTCCGTCGACGTCGGGTGCCTGGCGGGAGGAGCGTCCCTTCAGGAGCAGTTCTGTTTCTTCGCTGTACCCTTCCACGATCACCTCTTCTACCATTCCCACCAACCGGCGGTTTCGCTTGAAGGAGAGTCTTGACTGGGCTTTCATGACCTTCTTGTATCGTTCCCGTTTGATCCGTTCCGAGACCTGGTCTGCCATTTCATTGGCAGGAGTCCCTTCTTCCCGTGAATAACAGAACACACCAAGTCTGTCGAATTGGGTCTCTTCGACAAATTGAAGCAGATTTTTAAAATCTTCCTCAGTTTCACCCGGGAAGCCGACGATTAGGGATGTTCGCAGGGCTATGTCAGGGACTTCACAGCGTAATTTTCCGAGCAGTGTGCGGATTTCTTCGGAGGTACCTCGCCGGTTCATTTGTTTGAGAATCGGGTCGCTGATATGCTGGAGGGGGATGTCCAGGTATTTGCAGACTTTCTCTTCTTCCTTGATGAGTTGGATGAGGTCATCGGTTATGCCATTGGGATAGGCATAAAGCAGGCGTATCCAGCGAAGATCCTCGATTTCAACCAGCTTCCGGATCAATTCCGCCAGGGAAGGTCTTCCCTCCAGATCTGCTCCGTAGTTGGTTATATCCTGGGCTATGAGGTTCAATTCCCGCGCCCCGCCTTCCACCAGTCTCCGGGCCTCTTTTACCAGTGCGTCGACCGGTCGGGATCGGTAGGAACCGCGCAGACTTGGAATAACGCAGTAGGAACAGCAATTTGAACAGCCTTCAGCGATCTTCAAGTAAGCAGAGTAAACTGGTGTTGACTTGAGCCGAGGAGAATCTTCGTCAAAAACAAAGTTGGGATCGCCGATATAGCGGAGCTGTTCGGATGTGCCCCTTTTTTCAGCTATGATCTCGGCGATGCGGGGGTAATCTCCCGTTCCAATGAAGATGTCAACCTCCGGCAGTTCCTGGCAGAGCTGTTCCTGGTAGCGCTGCGGCAGACATCCGGTTACGATGAGCAGCCGGCAGTGGCCATCAATTTTTCGGTCGGCCAGATCGAGAATAGCGTCAACGCTCTCCTGCTTGGCTTCCTTGATGAAGGCGCAGGTATTGACGATTATGATATCGGCATCTTTCTCGTCGGTAGTGATCGCATAGCCTTCCCGGTCGAGAAACCCGAGCATAATCTCCGCGTCCACCAGGTTCTTGGGGCAGCCAAGGCTTACCATACTGATTTTTTCTTTTACCATGTCGTTCAAATGTTCCCCTGTAAAATTGATGAGGAGCAGGAACCAGGGCTGCGCCACTGAGATTCAGGTTCGCTCCCGTACCTCGTACCCCGTAATCCTTACCCCGTTTCTATTGTCTGAAATTTATGAACTGCATTTCGATGTTCAGGTCTTTGCCTTTCAATAGCCGGATGACTTCTTGAAGATCATCGATATTCTTTCCCGTTACACGTACCTGCTCGTCCTGAATCTGAGCCTGTACTTTCAGTTTTGATTCCTTGATGGCGGCAATGACTTCCTTGCCTTTTTCTTTCGAGATGCCTTGCTGAATGGTGATCAGCTGGCGGACCATTCCTCCTGAGGCTGATTCGACGGAGCCTTCCTGCAGCGTTTTAAGGGAAATACCCCGCTTCAGGCATTTTGACTGGAGGATATCAATGATTGCCTTCAGACGGAAATCATCATCAGCCAGAATTTTGATGGTTTCCTTTTCCAGGGAAACCTCGCTTTTTGATTTCTTGAAGTCGTAACGCTGGGCTATTTCCTTGATGGTCTGGTTGACCGCATTATCGACCTCCTGCATCTCGACTTTGGAAACAATATCAAATGACGGCATAGTGTGCCTCCTTTCATAATTTTCCTGGGGAAATCATCGGGGCGGAAGTACCGAACCTGCCTGAGCAGGGTGTCTTACGTCGCTTCCTGCCCGAATCGTGCTGCTTAGTGACGCAAAACCTCCATGCCGGCAGGTATCTTGAATTTGAAAAGAGAAGCGGGCAAGCCCCGGTTTACCTGTACGTTACTGAATCCGATAGTTGTTTTGGTGCCTAACTGATCGTATATGACCGAGGTGAGAATGGGAAACGTGTTCCGGATGTTTCCTTTTTTGAGGAAAATAGAAACGTCTTCTGCCGATACGGTCATCTCGAGTTTTGCCAGATTCTGACTCGGGGTTTTCGGAATAAGTTCGAGAAGGTAGTTCCCCTTGGCGTCGCGTCCTCCATTCAAAGGCTTAATGGTGAAATCGCGAGAGATCCTGCCGATGCCTGTAAGGTAATTGAGGGTTATTCCCTGCCCTCCTTCGAGGAGACCCTTCAGATCACTAACCATCACCTGTTTGTTTTCCGGGAGATAGTACCAGACAGTGGAACCATCCGAGACGATCAGTTGCTGCGGTTTCTTATAGTCGAAACGGAACATGGCCGCACCCTTGGATTTCTTTTTGATGGAGAGTGTGCCGTTTCCCTTCTGTTCTCTCTTTACCGAAGCCAGATAAGTCTTCTGAGTAAAGGCTGCCTGCAGATCGTTCAAGGAGTTATAGCTTTGCTCCACAGTGGCAATTACATCTTTGAGTTTCGCTTCCGCCCGCGCCGGTGGGGCGGAAAGAAGGTTGAAGGTAACGGTACCGCAGAAAATAATGAGGGAAATAAATAGTTTCATGATGTTCCTTTTTAGAAAAACGCGGCTGATAGTGACATAAGTCTATTTTTGGTGCAACTTCTTTTGCTGTTCTCACCGTGCCGATCCTGGCAGAGGGGCTGGCTGACAGAAAGGCCTGCGGATGCGCCCGCGCTCAAAGCAGATTGGCCGGATCGATAATAAAGATTACTTGACCGTCTCCCAGAATTGCCCCGCCTAAAAAGCCTTTCATCCGGTTCAGGGGGCTCCCGAACGGTTTTACGAAAACATCCTGTTGGCCCACAAACCGGTCCACAATGAGTGCCACGGTATGTTCACCGATCTCAATGATGACAGCAGGGATACTCTCACCCTTGATTGGGGAGAGTGGGAGACTGAGCAGACGATGGAGGCTTACAAGGGGGAGCTCCTTGTCGCCCAGTTGAAAGAACTTTCTCTTGCCGCGCCGCAAGACGGAATCCTTTCTGATATCGACAGTCCGGAGAACCTTGGTCACGGGAAGCCCGACAATCATTGAGGAACAGGCAACGAGCAGTATCTGGATTATGGAGATGGTCAGTGGCAGTGAAAGGGTGAAGCAGCTCCCCTTTCCCGGTGTCGATTCAATGGAAAGGTTCCCGCCAATAGCTTGGACGGTGGTGCGAACAGCATCCATACCAACCCCTCGTCCGGAAACGTCCGATATTTCGGCTGCGGTGGAGAAGCCGGGAAGACAGACGAGCATCAAGGCCTGTTGCGACGATAACAGATTTGCTTCTTCCCGTCTGAGAAGGCCCTTTTCGATGGCGGCATCCACGAGTCGTCGAGGATTCATGCCCTTGCCGTCATCGGTAATCGAGATCAGGACACGGTTCTTTTCCCGGTGAACATCTACGGAAATGGTGCCTTCGGGCTTCTTGCCTGCTGCTATGCGATCTGCCGGCAATTCCAGCCCGTGATCCACGGCGTTCCGCAAAAGGTGGAGCAGGGGGTCGGAGAGTTCCTCAACGATACCCCTGTCCAGCTCTATTTCCTTGCCGGAAACCTGGAAGAGAACCTCTTTACCGTTTTTTTTCGCCAAGTCGCGGACAATCCGGGGAAAGCGGTCCGCAAGGGAGGCAAGGGGCATGAGTCTGACCTTCAGCACTTCGTCATGCAGTTCCCTGACAAGGAGGGAAAGGTCGGAAATAGCCTCGCTCAGCGCGGAGACATTCAGGTCACGCGACAGAGTAATCATCCGGTTCTTGTGGGTGATCAATTCACCGGTTATGTTCACCAGGGTATCAAGTACTTCCGTCTTGACCCGAACGTTCTGCGGGGAATCGGGTTTTACCCTGATAATTTCCTGTCCCAGCTGCTTAGGCGCTGCTATTTCCGGAGACTTGTCAGAGGTTTCTGTAACCTTCCCGTTGTTCTGCGGCGTTGCTTCATCGATTTGGGGCGGAGTGTAGCCAGTCAGTCGTTGTACCAGATCGAGAATGTCGAGTTGTCCGCTGCCCCCGGCATCCACGTCATTCAGCATTGTAGAGAGGTGGTCGCTCCCTTCCAAAAGCAAGTCTGCAACAGCGGAAACAAAACCGATAGTCCCCTTCCGGATCCGGTCCATGAGATCTTCCATTTTATGGGAGAGTTCTGTCATCTCGCCATATCCCATGGAGGCAGCCATCCCTTTGATGGAATGGGCCATCCTGAACAGGAAGTCGATCTGCTCCCGGTCTTCGGGGTTTCCTTCCAGTGCGACGATCGCCTCATTCATACCCTGGAGGTGTTCCCTGACTTCGGAGACGAACAGATCCTTGTACTGGGACATGTCCATTTATGCGGTTCTCCGTACTGGTGTCATTCTTTTTCTTCCTTTACTCCGGGGCAACTTTCGCTTTTCTTGCACCCAGTGCGCACCTCGTTCTCCAGCTCGGTCATAAGAATATCCAGAGCAAAAAGCGGTATCTTATCAGTGTTGAACAGGATCGACTGGCGCACGTAGGAACCCTCATCCTGCTGGATCTGCAGTCCTCGAATGTCGGAGACGATACGCTCAACTGTATCTATCCTAAGCGCCAGCGAACCTATTTTGTGGTCAAGGATCAGGATCCTCCCCGCGCTTTTTGGCGGATCACCATGGAGGAAGGATGCCAGATCGAGCACCGGTATCGGAGCCCCGTGAAAATTCATGACCCCGAGAAAGGATTTTGGCGCCTTTGGTATCGGGAACGTAGGGGTTGTTTCCATGACCTCTGCGAGATCGCTGACATTCATGGCAAAGCGATCGCCGCACAGAGTGAAGATGAGGAAGCGCCTGCCGCGGCCGCTCATCGGACATGATCCTCCTTCGGGGGAAGGGTAAAGCGCTCAACGCTTTGGAGAAGGCTGTCGGAGAGGGCCGCCAGTTCACGGGCAGCCAAGGCCATTTCCTGCATGGCAACCGCCTGTTCCTGGGTCGCGGCGGAAACCTGCTCAGTAGATGCGGCGTTATCTTCAGCCACCTTGGCAATTTCATCCACGTTCGTGACCATCTGGCCGGCACCATCAGTCTGCATGGCCGACATGTCGGCAATACTGTTGGTCTTGCGCTCGGTTTCTACTACCGTTTCCATTATTTCCCGGAAAGAATCCGCTGTTATGTCAATGTTTTTCTTGCCTTCGCCAATGTTTTTAGAAATCTCCAGAATCGTGTCTTGTACGCGATGACTTTCTTCCCTGATTCCGCTGATCAGTTCAAGAATGTCCTCGGCCGATCTGCCTGCTCCTTCCGAAAGCTTTCGTACTTCTTCCGCGACAACCGCAAATCCCTTGCCGTATTCACCGGCACGTGCCGCTTCAATGGAAGCGTTCAGGGCAAGCATGTTTGTCTGGCGGGCAACGTCACCGATGAAATCCGCGATTTTTCCTACTCGTTGCAGCTTTGCATTGAACTCCATGAACTGTCGCCCGCTCTGTTCGACCCGGTCGAAGAAGCCCCTCATTTTTTCCAGGAGTTCTTTGGACTGTTCGCCGCCTCGTCGGGCAGTCAGGCTTGTCTCCCTGGCTGCTCCGGACGCTTCCCGTGCTCTTTTAGCGACCAGTTCGATGGAAATGGCCATCTCATGGATAACTTTGGAGCTTTTACTTACCATTTCAGCCTGGTTTTCCGCACCGCGGGAAATATGTTCCACAGCAAAGGCGACCTCTTCGGTGGAGGCATTTATTTCGAGGGCTGTTGAAGAAAGGGTCTTTGCCGATTCGGAAACCTTTTCAGAAATTTCCCGAATGCTCCTGACAAGATCCCGGAGATGTTCCATCATGCGATGGATGGAGAGACCCATGTCAATTGTTTCATCGGGAAAGCGGGTTTTGACGAGGACGATTTCTTTCGTAAGATCACCTCTGCTGATGGCTTCGGCGGATTCATTCAGTCGGGTAATGTTTCTGGTGAAGGTCTTGGAGAAAATCCAGCCGAGGATCAGTCCGATGGTGAGTGCCACGGCGAAGGTCAAGAGTTTGGTGCTCTCTGGTGAATAGCCGAGAAGTTGGACTCCGCTGGGAGCGAAAGCAACCGCCGCCACAACCACAACAAATCCGAGGATGAATTTGTATCCGATCGGTATACGCATGAAATTCTCCTTTCAGAAGGAACAGAAATACTATGCTGTTTTGATTACACACGGGTACGTTGTCAGGGTAACAGGTGCTATTTTTTCCGGTAAATGCGTTCGATTGGGCACAGGGTCTGGTATCGATCCCGCACTTCACCCATCAGGTTTTCTGTTTTGCCCAAGACCAGGATTCCCCCTGTCCGGAGAGAGTCGGCGAACCTCTGTAAGAGCGCTTCCTGGTGGCTGCGCTCAAGATAGATAAGGACGTTTCGACAGAGAATGAGATCGCATTTTTCTAATGGCACCAGACGAAGCATGTCCTGACGATGAAAGGAAACCATGCCCCGTATTTCGGAGGCAAGCCGATATTTGCCGTCTTGAAAGGTGAAGTAGCGATCCTTTATGGCAGAAGGCGTTTCGTCCATGCGGTCCTGGTCATAGGCAGCTTCGGCAGCAACCCGCAGTACTTCTGCATCGATGTCCATAGCGCGGATGGAGACATTCACCCGCGACATCTCGTGAGAAAAGGAATTGCGGAGGATCAGCGCGAGTGAATACGGCTCTTCTCCGCTTGAGCAACCGATGCTCTGGATATCAAGGCCATCCCGCCCTTCCTGAATGCAGCCGGAAAAAAGGCTGGGGAGTATTTGATCGCGAAGCTTGTTAAAGGTGTTCTGATTCCGGAAGAATTTGCTCACATGAATGGTGAGCATTTTGATCAGTTGAGCTGGTTCGGTTCTGTTCAGCGAAAGGAAGTCAGCATATTCCATTGCTGAAGCACACCCTACGGAACGGATTCGCGCAGAAATCCGTCGTTTTATACAGGCGTCTTTATAGCCATGCAACTGGAATCCCCCCAGGTTTTTCAGGGTGCGGCAAATCCTGTCATATACCCGATCGGGAATTTCAGCAGTATCCTTTCCGAGAGAATCATAGCGTTTTTTTGTTCGTTGCATTGTTCGTTAGGGACTTCCCGGCATTTTTAAAATTTGGAGAAGCGCTCGACTTCCCTGGCTCTTTCCGCTGCTGATACCCGTGATGTGCCTCGATGCCGTCCTCTTCACTTTTTATCCCGTTCAGAAAAATGGTCGAAACCTTTCCTTTGCAGGGAGATCTCCCTGCCGTCGGGTCCAATTACGGCTAGATTCCTTTCTGCCGTTATGGTGCCGATAACCGAGACTTGAGTACCCAGTTTGTCCAGGAGAGGGAAGACCTTGGGGATTTTTTCGGGGGGCACGGTGAAGAGGAGTTCATAGTCTTCGCCACCTGCGAGGGCCAGAGATAAGGCTTTTTCCGTTACCGTGGGGAAGTGTTCCCGAAAAGTTTCCGAAAGAGGCAACGCCTCTGAAAATACTTGTGCGCCCACGGAGGAAAGGTCCAGGATGTGCCCCAGGTCGGCAAGAAGACCATCGCTCAGGTCGATCATTGACGAGGGGATGGTTGCTTCGGCCAAGGCCAGTCCCTCATATACTCTCGGTTCCGGGTCGAGATGGCGTATGATGGCGTTGCCCAGCCTTTCGCCCTGTTGCAGGAGGCAGAGTCCGAGGGCCGAATCACCGATTGTTCCGGTTACGCATATCTGGTCTCCCGGTTGCGCCCCGGAACGTCGTACGAGCAACTCCGGGGTTTGCTCGCCAAGAACCGTCAGGGAAATTACCAGCGGCCCTGACGACGAACAGGTGTCCCCACCGATCAAGTGAACATCGAACTGTTCGGCCCGCTGCAGCATTCCTTTGATGCAGGTGTCCAGAAAGTCGAGGGTCATCGCTGGAGGAATTGCCAGAGAGAGTAGAAAGAACCGTGGGTTGCCTCCCATTGCTGCAATGTCGGAGAGGTTGGCCGATACAGTTTTTTTTCCCAAGGAAAGTGGGTCGCAGAAAGAGAGATCGAAATGGATCCCTTCGATCAACATGTCGGTGGTAATGAGGCTGAGACGGCCGGGAGAGGGTGTGTAGGCGGCAGCATCATCTCCGATGCCGAGAACCACACCCGTCCCGGCGGATAACTGCCGCGCAATTCGATCAATAAGACCGAATTCACCAAGTGTCTTCAGATCTGCTTCGTCTGTCAAGAAACTACCTTTGGCGATGAAGGTGCCCGGCGAACAGGTGTCTTCTGCTTGCTGGGTGTGCTCCTGGCCGGTGTCGGTGCCGGCGGGAATTTTTCCAAAGCCAGTTTCAGTACTTCGTCAATGTTCGAAGCAGAAACGATCTTGATCTTTTTCAGAATATGCTTCGGTATCTCGTCCAGATCTTTCCTGTTCTGCTCAGGAATGATGATGGTTGTAATTCCGGCCCTGATGGCTGCCAGCATCTTTTCCTTCAGGCCGCCGATGGGGAGGACCTTGCCGCGCAGAGTAATCTCGCCGGTCATTGCCACATCCCTGCGGACCGGTATTTTCGTGAGAGCTGAGACCAGCGCCGTGGCCATGGTTATTCCCGCGGAGGGCCCGTCTTTTGGGATTGCTCCGGCAGGGACATGAACATGGATCTCCAGGTTGGTGTAAAAGTCGTCAGGGAGAAGAAATTCGGTTGTTTTCGACCGAATGAAAGAGAGGGCAGCCTGTGCCGATTCTTTCATGACGTCGCCCAATTGCCCGGTCAGGGTCAGGCCACCCTTGCCCTTCATAATGGTGGCTTCCACAAAGAGAACCTCGCCTCCCACCGGTGTCCAGGCAAGCCCGGTCGCAACTCCGATCTCGTTGCTTTCCATTTCCATTTCGCGGAGAAATTTCGGCGGGCCGAGGTATTTGGCGATTGAGTTGGCAGTGATGACGGTTCGCTGTTTCTTCCCTTCGGCTACTTTGCGGGCAACTTTACGGCAAATGGAGCCGATTTCCCTTTCCAGGTTTCTCAACCCCGCCTCCCGGGTATATTTGGAGATGATTGTCTTGATCGCTTCATCGGAGAAGGAGACGATATCCTCGCTAATCCCGTTTTCTGTTATCTGGCGAGGGATGAGGTAGCGTTTCGAGATTTCAAGTTTTTCTTCTTCCGTATAACCGGCCAGTCGGATCACCTCCATCCTGTCGCGCAGTGCGCTCGGGACGGGATCCATCTGATTTGCCGTTGCGATGAACATTACATTGGAGAGGTTGAAGGGCAGATTGATGTAGTGATCCGAGAAGGCGTGATTCTGTTCCGGGTCAAGAATTTCCAGCAGTGCCGATGAGGGGTCGCCGCGGAAATCCGAACCGAGTTTGTCGATTTCGTCGAGCATGAACACGGGGTTGTTGGACCCGCCCTGCTTCAGCCCCTGGATGATTCTACCTGGAAGTGCGCCCACATATGTGCGCCGATGACCTCTCATCTCGGCTTCATCTCTGACGCCGCCAAGAGAGATACGTAGAAACTTACGACCCATGGCCCGGGCGATGGATTTCCCGAGCGAGGTCTTTCCGACCCCCGGAGGGCCCACAAAGCAGAGAATGGGGCCCTTCATTTTTTTCTTGAGTTTACGAACTGCGAGGAACTCCAAGATCCGATCCTTGATTTTTTCCAGGTAGTAATGGTCCTCATCAAGGATTGTTCGTGCCCGTTTAATGTCGAGAATGTCCTTTGTCGATTTGCTCCAGGGAAGTTCCACCAACCAGTCCAGATAGGTGCGAAGCATATTGGATTCGGCTGCATCGGGATGCATCTGTTCAAGACGCCCGAGTTGCTTGAGGGCTTCCTTTTCCGCAGTTGCCGGCATCTTTGCGTCTTCTATGGCTTTGCGGAGATCAGTCATCTCCTCCGAACGGGCATCGGCTTCGCCCAGTTCTTGCTGAATTGCCCGCAGCTGTTCGCGAAGGAAGTATTCTCTCTGGGACTTACCCATCTCCTCTTTTGCCGCCGACTGGATGCGGGCCTGCATGGAGAGGAGTTCTATTTCTTTGTTGAGATACTCGCTCACTTTCTTTAAGCGTTCGATCGGATCGAATATTTCGAGGAGTTTTTGGGCCTCATCCACCTTCAGGCCTATATTGCTGGCAATGAGATCCGCAAGACTTCCCGGGTCCTGCATGTTCTCAAGGATGACGGTTACCTCGGAGGAGATACTCTTTCCCAGCGAGGTCATTTTTGTGATCTGCTCTTTAATGGTGCGGAGAAATGCTTCCGTCTCCAGGGATGTCTCAGATACTACGGGCTCGACAATTCGATCGATACGTACGGAGAAAAATGGTTTTGATTCGACAAATTCAGTGATTTGCGCCTTGGCGAGTCCCTGGACGAGGATCTTTACCCGTCCGTCGGGAAGTTTGAGCATCCGCATGATCATTGCTACAGTGCCGACAGTGTAGATGTCGTCCGCTGACGGTTCTTCATCGGCAATATCTTTCTGGGTTGCCAGAAAGATGAGTCTGTCGCGGGATAACGCCCAGTCAACTGCACTGATGGATATTTCTCTCCCCACAAAAAGGGGGATGATCATATAGGGATACACCACTACATCACGCACAGGAAGCAAAGGGAGTGTTTCCGGTATTTTGAGCTCTTCCTTTTCCTGATTGTTTTCCATGGACCTTCTCCTTTATTTGGCCAGTCTATTCAGTAGCGGTATGCTTGTCGCTGCCATCATAAACAGGTAACTATTCCCACCTGTTTTGTCAAGTGTACACTACTTCTCAAACATTCCCAAGGTTCAGTTTTATTATCTGCAGGCACTGTAAGATATATCTGCTTTCGGCGTCAACCCTAAACACCGGACAGGGATGACGGAAGGTTGGGAGGTGTCTGTGCGGGTGAAGTTGATTCCGTATGTCCCTATGACCGGTGTTTCTTTGGCTGAGCATATTCAAGAGTAAATCTAGCTGGTTATCGATAATACTTTGAATTATTTAAGCAGGGTGTGTATAATCTGCTCCCTGTTTTAGTATCGTTTTCCATCCGCTGATCCGGGCGGGAGATAGAATAGAAAATAACGCGAGGATCCCGATGAAAAAATCTCTGGTACTAGTGTTGGCCTTCCTTGCTTCCCTTTCGTGTGGTTTTGATTGGACCTTTGGCTTGTCGGGGAAGTGCAACCAGGCCAAAAAAATCGTCTCTGTTTTAGAAAATAAAAAGGATAGCATCGAAAGGGAACAGGCGGAAAAACGTGTCTTGGACCTCTGTGGCGAGGGGGCACCCGGCCATTATGTGAAGGCTCTGCAGCGCGAGCGAGCTTCAGATCTGGATGGGGCTATCGTCGAATATCAGGCATGTCTGAAAAGTGATCCTGCGTTTCCTCTTGCCAGTGGAAGACTGGGTTATGCGTACTATCTCAAGGGGAGGCTTGACGATGCGGCACTGGAATTAACCAAGGCTCTTGCTGCAAAACAGGATCCTCTCTTTCACAAAGGTCTTGCCAAAGTTTATGCTGACAAGTTGATGTACTCTCTTGCGCTCTATCATTACGAAGAGGCGATGAAGGTGTCTCCTTCTGACGTTTCCCTCTATGTGGGAATTGCAGATATCTACCGGAAACAGGGTCTTTATGAAGAGTCTCGTGATGAATATCGCAAGGCACTTGCTGTGAACGGTATCGATGTTGACGCGCGTCTTGGAATGGCAGAGATCAACCTCGATTTGAATAAAACGGATGAGGCCTTCGATGATTTGAGAAGGCTTCAGACGGCAAATCCGCAGAATAAGAAAATACACCTTCTGCTTGGCCAGGCCTATGAAAGGAAAGGTAATCTGAAGGCTGCGGAATACGAGTATCTTCTGGCCGGAAAGAACCGTTCGATTGAACTGATGGAGCAGTTGCGCAAGGGGAATGAATATCTGCAATCAGGCGACTATGTCAAGGCGATGTCTGAGCTGGAGACAGCGCTTAAGGAAAAGCCGGGCGACATCCAGACACTGAGAAGACTTGGCGATGCATATATGGCGGCAGGCAGGGACGACGATGCTATTTCCAGTTATCGGGAAGCGACTCGTCTCAAGGGCGGAACCCCTGATCTGCACCGCAATCTCGGAATTTTGTACGAAAGGAAAGGACTCCTGGACGAAGCCGCTGTCGAATACCGGCAGTCCCTCTCCTCCGACCCTGAAAACCCGGACACTCTTCGTCTCCTGGCTGACATCTATTCATTGCGTGGCAGCAACCAGCAGGCGATCGAGCTTTATCAGGATCTTATCCGGATGAAGAAAGATACTCCCAGGATTCACTTCATGCTTGCCAGGGCCTATTTGAACAACAGGGATTTTAAAGAGGCGCGGAATGAATATGCGCTTGCCGTGCGACAGGACCCCGAGAATCAGGAGGCCCAGCGGGAGTTAGCCGATCTTTATCGGAGAAGTTCCATGGACGTTGAAGCTGAGAAACACTACAAGGAAGCCATCCGCCTCAAGAAGGATGACAGTGAATCTCGAAATGCCCTGCTTGCACTCTACGTGAAGAGGAAGAAATTCCCCGAGGTGGTTTCTCTCCTGCAGGAAAATGTGGAACTTGCCCCCAATGATCCTGTTAATCATTACAAACTGGGGCTTATTCATGAATTCAATAAGGACTACGACTCGGCTGTTCAGTCGTACAAAAAATCCCTTGAACTAAAGGGTGACAATGCCAAGACACTGAACGCCCTGGGGCGGGTCTATATGAAGTCCGGCCGGTTGGAAGAGGCTAAGGCTACTCTCGAGGACGCAAAGAAGGCCGACCCCAAACTCGAAGAAACGAATGTCCTGCTGGGAAACATGCGAGACGAAATTGCTCCCGAGCCTCAGGTCTATCGCAAGGCCTACTCCTCCGGAAAGAAGAAAAAGTCGAAGCGTGACAGGTCTGCACGGAAGGGAAAGAAGTCGAAAAAGTCTTCGAAAAGTCTTGCGAAGAAGGGCAAAAAGTCGAAAAAGCCTTCGAAAAGTTTGCGGAAGAATAAGAAATCCTCCTCCGGCGGCAAAAGCAAGAAATCAACTGGCTCAAAGAAAAAGGCCAAAAAAACAGCCAAGGGTAAAAAGAAGAGATAATGCTCGTCGGGAAGGCGGGGCTGTCGGGTTCTTTAGCTGGCGAAAGTCCACTACGCACAATGCTGCTGAAGAGGCTGATGATAGAAGTATTGCAGGTTATAACGCTTTAAATACAAAAAAAGGCCGGGTTCTAAACCCGGCCTTTTTTTTGTATTCGCCCAAGAGTTTTTTTCTAGGTTTCCTCGTGCAAAGGTATAATCAGCACCTGTGCAGTTCCCTTTCCGTGAAAACCTAGTTTTTTTGCCGCTGCCCGTGAAAGGTCGATAAAAGGAAAGGACCTTTTGCGGCAGCGATCGTTTACGGTGACGTGCACCTCATTCTGGTTGGCAAGATTGACAACCTTCACTTTTGTCCCCAGGGGGAGACTCTGATGTGCAGCAGTCAGTTTCTGCGGAGAATATCTGCTTCCTGATGCTGTGCGTTTCCCGTTGTACTTCTTGGCGTAATAAGTTGCAATTCCCTTTTTGCCGTTTGTGCAATCCGGTTTGGAGTGGATTTGCTCAATGCTCTCTTGGTTTTTGTCCGACAATAAAGATTCTGCTTGCAAGGGAAGTGTCTGGACCTGAAGGAGTAGCGCCTGGCTGATGATCAAAAATGCCAGTTTGCCCCTTCGGTTCAATGATGCCATCGGCACCTCCTTTTTGGGCGAGCCACTTTGTACCTCAGATGCCCCTGTTGTGTCAAGCAAAATGAGGTTTGATTGTTTGCAAAATACTGAAATTAAAGGCTTATTTGGCAATTTGCTTTGAGGTGAGATGTTGCGCTACTTTGAAGCGGATACGAAAAGAGGGGCATTTGAAGCAGGGAACAAACCAAGCTGTTCGCCACGCGCAAAAAGGAGCTTCGCCGCGTTTTCCCCTTCAGGACCTGGGTCGAGGGAATAGTCGTTGACGTAGAGGGCGATATGCGAGGAACAGACTTCTTCACTCATTTCCTGGGAATGGGAATGCACATAATCGAGCGTTTCGGTAGGGTGGTTGCGTGCATATTCGACACTCGTGCGGACCAGTGAGGAGAGACGTGCGAGTGTCGCTGCCCCGAGTGAACGCTTGGCTGCGATGCCGCCGAGAGGGAGTGGCAATCCGGTTGACGCCTCCCACCATTCGCCCAGATCGAGAACCTTGTGCAATCCGTGCGACTGGTAGGTGAAGCGTGATTCATGGATGATGAGGCCTGCGTCGACTTTGTCCTCAGCGACGGCAGTTATGATTTTGTCGAAAGGAAGAATGACGAATTTCGGGAGTGTCGGTTCAAAGAGTTGGAGCAGCAGGCAGGCGGTTGTCAGGCGTCCCGGGACCGCGATTCTTTTCCCTAGTAAAGCGCCAGGCTCACAGGGTTTCTTTGAGACGACCAGCGGGCCACAGCCCCTTCCCATCGCGCCTCCGGAGCGCAACAGGATATAGTTCTCACGGATATAGGCATAGGCGTGGTAGGAAACCTTGCAGACATCCAAGGCGCCTTTCATTGCCAAGTGGTTGAGAGTTTCCACATCTTCCAGTCGCTCGCTGAATTGAAATCCGTTGCCGGGAATACTGCCGTGAACCAGCGGGTAGAAGAGAAAGGTATCGTTTGGACAGGGTGAATAGCCAAGGGTTACTGTTTGCATGCCGTTTGATTCCTGATGAATTGTTCCAAATACCGCTGGGAGTTTGCGGCTGCCAGACTGAGGTCCCAACGACTGCAATCGCGGTCTTCCACGTAGTTGCTTATCCCGCGAAGTTCCATGCATTCGATGCCGTAGCGAGTGGCCATGAGAGCAACGGCGGCACCTTCCATGTTTTCGCAGATACCCCCCAAACGTTCCTCCAGTTCCGCCCCTCGGGCGGTTGTTCCGCTGCAGGCGGCAACGGTAAGGAATCTGCCGGTCGTGAGCGTAGCGATACCGAGTTGTACTGCAACCTTTAGTGCCGCTGCATTCGCATGCGGTGAAAGGGGTATTTCGTTGAAAAAACGCCTTCCGTTCCGCTCGAGGAGGGGGATCCCAATATGCTCAAGTGATCGCCAGCCCTCGGGAGTCACGATGCCCTCGTCAGCAAAAACTTCGGTTGTTGCCAGTGCGATGTCCCCGATTTCGAGCCCGCTTCCAGCGTAGGCACCGGCGCAGCCGGTGGTGATGAGCAGGTCCGGAGTGAAGAGGTGCGCCACTAGGGCAGTTGCCGCGGAGGCGTTTGAGGTGCCGATGCCGGAAATTATGAAAATAATTCTTGTGGAAGCTTCGTTGGCGACAAAGATATCCCATGGAAGCGATGCAGGGTGATGTTCTGCATGAAATGCTTCGATAAGGGCTGATACTTCCATTGATGTTGCCGCAGTGACAGCGATAGTTTTCATGGCGATCATCTTGGTTGCTGATTACTTCTAATCTCGCTGCAGCTTCAGTAAAGGAGCGACGACCGGATGAGGGGGGACTACGTTGAGTAACTTTATAGTTCCCGCCATTTTGGCCCTCACCCTCAGGGAGAGGGAAGTGTTTGAAATCAAAGCAGAAGATTTCTGATAATCAGATAATATTTAGACAGTCCTGTGTATTTTGGGCTCAGTACGCTACAATCGATACTCTCGTTGTGAAACAAGGTGTCAATGGTAGCATTATTTCCCGCAAGATCAATCCATATTTACTTCCTGTGGTCCTTTTTCGCCAGGCGCCCATTTATGGAGGCTCTTTTTCTGCCCACCAGAACGACATCTGCTTTGTCCATGCAACGTGATGCCTTCCTGCTCAAGCCAATAACACCTGAATATTACAGCAATAGCAAACCATTGGCGGCGATTATTTATTCCTCATTTCCCTTGCCTCAGCCGGTGTTATTGATTATAGTTAGTGCAATTTCGCGACAGGAATCGGGACTTTCATGGATAAGAAAATACTGACGCTGAATATCGTTGTGTCCATTCTGATCCTTGTGGTTATTGCCATGATTGCCTCAGACGTGATTGCCTACAAGCTCTCCAGAACCTTTCCCTCCTCCTTGAAAAAGGAAAGCACTTTAGCACCTGCGGTACGAAGGAATGACCTTGCCGCCTTTTCTTCCATCCTTGAAAAAGGACTCTTCGGTAAGGCTACACAAGGCAGGCTTACTCCCATCGCCCAGGCTGAGGGACCAGCTGCCACTTCTCCGAATGACCTGATTCTGCTTGGAACCGCTATTGGTTCTTTTCGCGAAACATTTGCCTTTATTCTGCGGCAAAGCACACATGAAGAGAAAGTTTTCCGCCTTGGGGAAGATGTGTTCGATATCGGTCCGCTTGTCAGTGTTCGCAAGGAAGGGGTAGAGATACAGAGTGGCGATTCCCGTATCAAGCTCTTGACTCCGACGGAAGTCCCCGGTGAGGCGGCAGGTGCACCAGGCACCGCTTCTCAGGCAGGCTCGTTGGCCAGCAAGGTGTCTCCCGGCGGCTATGTAATTGATCAGCGCGCGCTTACTGCTGCCCTGGACAATATCGGTCAGGCGATGAGCGACGCCCGCCTCCTTCCTAACTCGAAGGATGGCAAGGTAGAAGGCTTCAATGTTTCCGAGGTGAAGCCAGGCGGGATTTTCGCCATGGTAGGAATCAATAACGGAGACACACTCCTCAGTATTAATGACTTTGCTCTTGATTCACCGGAAAAGGCAATGCAGACGCTGGTTTCTCTGAAGGGTCAGAGCAGAATCAAGCTTGACTTGATTCGCAATGGGCGTCCGACGACTTTTACGTATGATATCAGATGATCGGGCATCCGTAAGAGTTGGCACCCTCATTCTTCCGGTCCCGTGAAATTTGTTGGAGGTTTCCCTTGAAGAAGCAATTTCTCACTATGGTCGCAGCGATTATCCTTTCGGTCCTTTTGCTTATGCCCGGTTATGGGCATGCCAAGGGAATCGTGCTGAACTTCAGCGATGTCGATATTTCGACAATGGTCAAGTTTATCAGCGACCTGACCGGGAAAAACTTCATCATGGACGAAAGGGTGAAGGGTAAAATTTCAGTCTTCTCGCCTTCCAAAATCTCCGTTGATGAGGCCTTCAGCGTTTTTACCTCAGTTCTTGAGCTGAAGGGTTTCTCCGTTGTCAAGATGGGTAAATTCTATAAAATCCTGCCCTCCAGTGACGCCAAGCAATCGGGGATGAGGCTTCTTTCCGGAACTGATCGAGTGCCGGTAAATGAGGCCTATGTTGCGCAAGTTATTCAACTGAACCGGATGCCATCCAGGGAGGCCGAGAATTTTCTGCGACCGGTTGTGTCAAAGGATGGCTATGTAGCGTCGTTCGGCCCTGCGAACTCGCTTCTGGTTGTGGACTCCGCACTAAATATCCAGAAGGTCCTCGATATAGTTAAGGCTCTCGACAGTGATCTGAACCGGGAAGGGGCGGAATTGGTCTTTCTCCAGCATGCCTCTGCCGATAATATCGCCAGCATCGTTCAGGAGTGGCTCTTTGGGAGAGATCAGACTACAAGATCTGGCCAGCAGAGCCAGGCCGGGAGTGTCGGCGGCTTGCTGGTTCCGGATGCGCGCCTCAATGCGGTGATCATTTTCGGTAATGACAAGGATAAGGAGGGCATCAAGAAGCTGATCGCTCTCGTGGATGTGGTGCCTCCGACCTCCAGCAGTAAAATTAATGTCTACTATCTCGAAAACGCCGATGCCACCGAGGTTTCCAAGGTGCTGGAGGGAATGTTTAAAACGACATCCACCGCTACGGCCACGGCCGCGGCCACCGCGGCAAAAGCCGGTGCACCTCAGCAGAGCGCCTTTGAGGGCACCAGCATCAGTATTACCCCGGACAAGGCAACAAACTCGCTGGTTATCATGGCGTCTCCCACCGATTTCCAGAATCTCACCCAGGTGATAAAGCAACTGGACCGGCGGCGCCGTCAGGTCTTTGTCAAGGCCCTCATTGCCGAGGTGTCGCTGGACAAGCTCCGGGAGATCGGCACACAATTGGGGGTTGCCGGAGGTGGCTCAGATGGAACGATTGCCGCTGCCGGTGTTTTTGATCCGTTCAATTTCCTTGGTGCCTCCAATGCCCAGCAGAAGGCGGTTGTCGCAATTCTTCAGGGTTTGGCGAACAATGTGAATTTCTCCGGTGCATTGAAGCTTCTTGACCAGAGTGGCGCGGTGAACGTGCTTTCCACTCCCAATATCCTTACTTCGGACAACAAGGAAGCGGAAATTTTTGTCGGTGAAAATGTCCCGTTCGTTTCTTCAACGAATCTTTCCTCCACGGGGCTTTCGCAGCAGTCCATAGAACGGAAGGATACCGGTATCACCCTGCGCATCACCCCGCAGATCACCGAAGGGGAGTACATCAAACTCGACATTTATCAGGAGATTTCCGCTGTCAAAAACAGCAAAGGAGAGGCTGCCGACCTGATTACTACGAAACGCTCCGCCAAGACCTCAGTGGTGGTGAAGGATTCTGACTCCGTTGTCATCGGTGGACTTATTCAAACGCGCGATGAAGATGTCGTGAACAAAATTCCGATCTTGGGGGACATCCCTCTGCTTGGCTACCTGTTCAAAACCAAGTCCACCTCACGGACGAAAACCAATCTCCTGATTATGCTCACCCCCCAAATCGTCCGGAATGCGGCGGATATGGCGATTGTCACCCAAAAGCAGAAGTGCGTTTTCGAAGGAACTGTTTCCGGGGACAAGAAGATTGACCTTGATCTGGAACTGATGAAATGAGCACCAAGGACTCCCTTACGGACATGGAAGCACTCGCCCAACGGCTCGGCCTCGCCTTTTCCGAAAAGATCGACGATGCCGGGGTCGATCTTGGCCTGCTGGAACGCCTGCCGCTCCAATTTGCCCGGGCCAACCATGTCTTGCCCCTCCAGGAGCGTGACGGAAAGTTGCTGGTTGCAACCGGCGACCCGTCCAATCTTGCGGTGCTCGATGAACTGCGAGGTTTTTACGGCCTCCCGTTGGAGATCGTGCTGGTCCCTCCCCCGGCAGTCCTGGACGCGATCAATCACCTCTATTCCCGGGTGAGCGGCTCCGCCCAGGAGGTGGTGCAGGAACTTGAGGGGGAAGATCTCTCCACCATCGCCACGGAACTGAACGAGCCCCGCGATCTGCTTGACCTGACGGATGAGGCGCCGGTAATCAGGCTCCTGAACTCCATCCTGTTTCAGGCGGTAAAAGAACGGGCCAGCGATATTCACATCGAACCATACGAACGGGAGGTTGAAGTTCGTTTCCGGATCGATGGCATACTCTACAATATGCTCTCTCCGCCCAAAGTTGTTCAGGAAGCTATCATTTCCCGGGTAAAGATCATGGCAGGGCTGAATATTGCCGAAAAAAGGCTGCCCCAGGACGGTCGTATCAGGGTTATCGTGGCGGGACGGGATGTGGACATCCGTGTCTCACTCATTCCGACCTTTTATGGTGAGAGGGTGGTCCTCCGTCTCCTGGATAAGAAGAAGGGGCTGATAACCCTCGAGGACATGGGCTTGTCCGTTTCCGGAGTCAAGGCAATGGAGCGGCTCCTCAGTCGCAGCAGCGGCATTATTCTGGTCACTGGACCGACCGGCAGCGGAAAATCCACGACCCTTTATGCGGCGCTCAATCGCCTCAATTCTCCGGACAAGAATATCATTACTATCGAAGACCCGATCGAGTACCAATTGAAGGGAGTTGGCCAGATTCAGGTCAACCCCAAGATCGATCTTACCTTTGCCAATGGTCTTCGTTCCATCCTTCGTCAAGATCCCGATATTATCATGGTCGGTGAGATCAGGGATGCGGTGACCGCGGAAATTGCCATCCAGGCAAGCCTCACCGGCCACCTGGTCCTGTCGACGCTCCACACCAACGATTCATCAACCGCGGTGACACGTCTCATCGATATGGGGATAGAGCCGTTCCTGGTTGCGTCATCCCTTTCCGCCATACTTGCGCAGCGTCTTGTCAGGGTCATCTGCCCCCATTGCCGCGAGGAATACTCTTCGGATCGCGAGTATCCGGGCATCACGCTGCCACCGGTTCTCTACCGGGGTGCGGGTTGCGACGCCTGCTTCGGCCTTGGTACCTTGGGGCGTACCGGGATTTATGAGTTGCTCCTTGTTGATCCCGAGATTTGTTCCATGATAATCAAGCAAACCCCAGCCGGGGTGATTAAGGAGTATGCGGTTACCAAGGGTATGAAAACCCTTCGGGAAGACGGACTCCTCAAGGTTGCCGCTGGTATTACCACCATTGAGGAAGTGTTGCGGGTGACGCAGGAGGATTATGCCGACCTTCAGCTATAGCGCATTCAAAGCTGACGGCTCTTCTGTCTCGGGAGTTGTTGAGGCGGACAACCTGCAGGTCGCACGTCAGGAACTCAAGAAGTCGGGTCTATATCCGCGCGAGCTGGCCGAGGTGCGCCGCGTTGCAGAAGGAAGGATGAAGAGTTTTTTCAGCAAGGGAGTTGCCTTGCCGGAGCTCTCCCTCATGACTCGCCGCCTTTCAACCTTGCTGGGTTCCTCTGTGCCGGTTTATGAGGCAATTACCACGCTGTACGAGCAGGAAACCCCTGGCGAGTTGAAAGAGGTACTCGGCAGGATACGATCGAGACTTGCCGAGGGGGCCAATCTGGCTCGAGCACTGGCTGAAGATTCTTCAGTCTTCAGCGAAAGCTACGTGAGTATGGTGGCGGCGGGAGAGGCGAGCGGTGCCCTGGAATCCATACTGGACAAATTGGCTGATTTCCTTGAAGAGCAAGAGGCCGTGCGGAGCCGCATCGTAACCTCACTGGCCTATCCGGCGCTGATGGTCATCGTCGGTACGGCGGTCATGCTCTTTCTCCTTGCTTTTGTCATCCCGAAAATTATCGTTATCTTCGAGCAGAACAAGGCGACCCTTCCCCTTATCACGGTTCTCCTGATCAAGGTCAGCACGCTGCTGAGAAAGGGCTGGTGGATACTGGTCGCGGCGGGCATCGGGGTTGTCTATACCTATCGACGATTAATCAGGCAAGAGAACCTTCGTCTCAAGCGGGATACCTGGCTGCTGAAGCTTCCACTCATCGGGCCGCTGGTGTCTAAATTGATTCTGTCCCGTTTTGCCAAAATACTGGGCCTGCTGCTGGCAAGCGGCGTGCCGGTCATCAAGGCCATGGAGATTACTGGTGAGGTGGTTGTCAATCGCCACTATCGGAAAGTCTTGCATACTGTTCGAGAGGAACTGGCCGAGGGGGGGAGTCTTTCCGCTTCACTTCGGAATGCCGCGCTTTTTCCGCCGATGTTGGTTCACATGGTGGCGGTTGGAGAAAAGGGTGGAACCCTTGAGTCAATGCTGACGAAGGCAGGGGCTTCCTTTGAGAAGGAGTTTGTTGCCTCGGTTTCGCGCTTTATGTCCCTTTTGGAACCATTGATGGTTCTGGCAATGGGGGTTGTTGTCGGAACGGTGGTAGTGGCGGTTCTCCTGCCGATCTTCCAGTTGAATCAATTGGTCAATTAGAATTAGAAATTATAAGAAACAGGCAGGTATCCCAAATAAATGTAACGGACGGTATTCTCTGGCTTGGCCAACAAGCCGTCGCGCAGTAAATAACGGAGGTGTTCGATGGAAAAATATCTAAAATCTGCCAGAGGTTTTACCCTGATAGAAATAATGGTGGTCATTGTAATTTTGAGCATGCTGGCAATTCTTGTCGGGCCAAAAATTATCGGCCGGACCGATGACGCGAAAATTGCCGATGCAAAGGTTCAGATCAAAAATCTGGAGACGGCTCTCAAACTCTATAAGCTTGATAATGGCGACTATCCGGGAACCGAACAAGGATTACAGGCTTTGGTGGAAAAGCCGGCCGCTGGTGTGATTCCGAAAAATTATCGAGAAGGGGGCTACCTGGAGCACAAAGATGTTCCCAAGGACCCCTGGGATAATGATTATCTCTACATCTCACCCGGCGAGCATGGTGACTTTGATCTCTATTCCTTAGGGGCTGATGGGGTTCGGGGGGGAGAGAAGAAAGATGCCGACATCGAAAGTTGGAACCTTCGCTGAGTCCTCAACAAAAAACTGCTTCGTCCGGCAGGCCGGTTTTACCCTGATCGAGATGACGGTTGTTATCGTCATCCTTTCTGTGGTGGCGTTACTGGTTCTTCCCAGGCTGCCCTTTGCCCATGAAAGGGATCTCAAAACATCGGCGCGGACCCTGGCAGGTTCTTTACGCTATCTGGGAGATCTGGCGATATCGACAAAGCAGCACTATCGGCTCCGTATCTCTCTACTCAACAGTGAAATTGCCGTAACCCGGGTACTTCCCGAAGGTGACGAACTCACCGTATCTGATGGGACACTCAAGCACGTATCCCTGCTCGACGGAATAATGTTCAGCGATAGTGTAACTCCGCGCCTTGGCAAGGTTGCCGAAGGCGAAGCCGTTCTGGATTTCGGCCCGCTTGGCGTAGAAGAGTTCTCTGTTCTCCATCTCAAGCGCAAGGACGACTCGCGCTATTATACCGTGGCAGTGTATCCTGGTAGTGGCCGGGTCACGGTTTTAGAGGGTTATCAAGCGGGGACTTTGCCCGAAGCAGATGAGGAGGAAGGCCGGTGAAAGGTTTCACCCTCCTTGAGGTAATGGTTGCATTGGCTATTATGGCCGGGGTAGTACTAACGGTCATTTCCTCAGTAAATTATCACCTTTCCCTCACGACGAGGAACAACGAGGAGACCGTAGCTTTACTGCTGGCGCGGGCGAAACTTGAAGAGCTGGAACTCCTCGATAAACAGCACATGACGGAGGGGCAGGAAGGAACCTTTCAACCGGAATGGCCTGACTATTCCTGGAAGGCTGAATTAACCCCCTCTCCTGTTCTTGTATTCAAAACCCTGACCGTCACGGTGACGTGGGGAACTCAGAGGAGAACCCTGTCTCTTGACCATTACCTTCTTCAAGAATAGCAACAGGGGGTTTACCCTTCTTGAACTGCTGGTTGCTCTGGTACTGCTGGTTATGCTCAGCGGCGCTCTCTACGGGACCTATTTTTCCGTGATGCGGGGAAGCGAAGTTGCGCGGGAGCGTACCGAACCGCTCCGTGATGCGCGAGCCGCTCTCGATCTGCTGCGGCGAGAACTGGCAGCGGTAAATTTTGCCAGCAATAACAAGCGACTGTATTTTGTCGTTGAAGATCGCGATATTTTCGGAAAGCCGGCCTCGATCCTTGACTTTACGGCCTTTACCGCTCCCAAATCGGGTTCCGTGCCTTCTTCTGATGTAATGGCCGTGCGCTACAAGCCGGTGGAAAGACAAGAGCAAACAATGATTCTTTCCCGGCAGACAGAGGACCTCTACCTGGACTCGAAACCTCTTCCGTATCCACTTACGGAGCAGATTCAGGGTTTCCTTGTTGAGTGTTATGATGGAAATCAATGGGTAAAAAGCTGGGATACCACTTTGAATGCCGGACTTCCAAAGGCTGTTCGGGTCACGCTGCTGGTTCAGGGAAGCGACAAACCCGTTGGCTTCACTGCAATCGTGGTTCCGCGTCTGGCGGGGACGTGAAGGGCGAACGGGGCTTTGCCCTGGTAATAACTCTCATCATTACTGCCCTTCTTATAGCGGTAACCACCGAGTTTATTCATGACGTCTTTGTGGAAACCTCCCTGCGTCACGGCTATGAGGATGCCCAGCAGGCGAGCCTGCTGGCTGATTCAGGCGCCCAGGGTGGCATCAAGGTTCTCAAGCTGGCCTTGAGTGCTCAGGATTACACCTCTCTCCTTGATGGCTGGGCTGCTCCCCAGGTTTTCCAGGACGAGAAGGGCTCGCTCAGCATCAGCATCAGAGAGGAAAGCAGCAAGCTGGATTTAAACTCGATCGTCTTTCCGAATGGTACCCTGAACGAGGCCTATTACGGGATTGCCGTGCGCCTGCTGGACAGGCTTGGTCTTCCTGCAGACCTCTGTGATTCCGTCGCCGACTGGATCGATACCGATGATTCCACCCGGTCAGCTGGCGCTGAAACCGTATTTTATCAAGCATTGACGACTCCCTATGTCGCCAAGAACGCACCGTTGGAAACCTATGAAGAGCTGAGGATGGTTTCGGGGTTCAATGAGGCGATCCTCAGGACCTTGAATCCCTATCTGACCGTATATCCGGAATCAACAGGGGCGCCCTATTCCAAGGTAAATATCAATACCGCCCCTGTGGAACTGCTTGCGGCTCTTGATGCGCAGATGACGGACGACCTGGCGGGTCGTATTGTCGCGTACCGGAAACAGTCACCCCTCAAGACTCCATCGGAGATTACCCAGATCTCGGGGATGGAATCGGTTGGTATTGCCGTACAGGGAAAAATTTCTGTGAAGGGATCGGTATTCCGGATTCAGTCCCGTGCTCAAGTCAGGGATACCGTACGAATTATTGAAGCGGTAGTCCGCGTTGTTGGCGCGGATTCCACGGTGCTGTACTGGAGAGAATTATAATGGAACTACTGATACTTGAAGACGGACGGAGTACTGTCGGTTTTGCGCGATTCCAGAAAAAAGGGGGGGCATATTTTTTTCTGGGAGCCGAACACAGCAGTCTGGAGGATCATGCTACCCTTTCCTCGCTCTTGCGGGATCTTGCAGAAGGTGAGGCAGGGGAGCAGACAGTTTTTCTTTCCCTTGACGCGGAGAATATCTTTTTCCGCGAACTGCCGCTTCCGATATCAGATCGACGGAAACAGCGAGAGGTCCTGCCCTTGCAATTAAAAGGGGAAACCGCTATCGACGTGGAAAAGCTTATTTTCGATGCTCTTCCCCTCGCCGACGGAAAGGTTATGGCAATCTGGGCTATTGAGGCAGATCTCAAGGCAAAAATTGCATCGCTAAACGAAGCGGGACTGGAACCGCAGGTTGTGGGTTCTGCCCTGTTTCACTGGCACCATCTTCTTCCTGTGACAGGTGGTGACGCTGCCGTTGCACTTTCAGACGGAATTTCCCTGGCAGTTTACTTCGAGCGAAAACCAGTTCTGTTTCGTTCCTTGGGCAACGGCAATTTCCTGGATGAAATAGCAAGAACGCTTGTACTTATCGAAGCGGGAAAGGGCATCCAGGTAGAGCGAGTGCTGCTCCATGGCTCCGCGGCATCTTCCTCGTTCGAGGGGCAGACGAGCCATATTCCCTTTGAATCCTTACCGGTCGCCGGCGGTCTTGCCGAGGCATTTCCCAGTGAAAGCATGGCAATCGAAAATGCTGGAGCGTGGGCACTTGCGATGGCTTCGCTGAGTGGCGAACCAATCAACTTCAGACATGGAACGATTGCCTATACGGCCGGAAGGGATCGGCTGAAGAAAAAACTGCTGCTCACAGCAATTCTTGCCGCGGTCTTTCTTGTCCTGCTCCTGGCAGAAACCGGCCTGCGCTACTATTTCGTACGTAGTGACATATCATCCCTTGACGACTCCATCCATCAGATATACCGGGAGATTTTTCCTGCAAGAACGAAAGCCGTAGATGAAGTTGCTGAAGTGAAATCGGAAATACGAAATCTTGGAGGGGTAACTGCGTCACAGGAAATCCTCACTGCGCTGGATGGTGTGGCCAAGGCCAAGAACGATGATATTACCGCCATTTATGAAGCAGAAGTCGATTCCGGTCAAATGAGGTTAAAGGGAGATGCTCGCTCGTTTAATGCCGCAAATAACTTCAAGTCCCGACTTGCCCCTCTGTTTGACTCTTCGCAGATGGATGAGGTTAAATCCCGGCCAGACGGAAGTGTTTCCTTTTCTTTCCGGGGGACGCTGAAGGAGAGGACGAAATGAAGAAATACCTCGATCGTCTGAAGGAACACTATGAATCCATGGATCAGAGAACCCGTCTGTATTGGGGGGCCGGTATTTCTCTCGTTCTCCTGGTCACTATCCTTTTTACGACTCTGAATGAGCGGATTGCCGTGCTGGAGAAAAAGCGTAAAGCCAGGGAAAATGATCTTGTCGAGATGATGGCCCTCAAACAGCGATTCCTGTCGGCAAAACTCACTTCCCAACGATTTGCCGGTCGTCTGGCAGGTGTCCGAGCCGATGATTCTCCGGCAAAGATTATCGAAGAGATCGGCATTAAGGGAAAGTCGAGCAAGATAACACCGTTTAAAAGCGAAGAACGGGGCGGTTTTATCGAGGATTCCGCTGAAGTGAAATTGGATGGGTTAACCCTGAACGAAGCTGTTAACCTGCTGTATCGTCTTGAAAAAGGGACGCGTCCCGTCCTGGTCAAAAAAGCGAATCTCAAAACCCGTTTTGATGACCCGTCGCTCCTGGACCTTACCCTTACCATTGCACTTTTAAAGCCGGCGCCAAAAGGCCAGACATGAAGCGTCGTTCAATTCTTCTCCTCTGCGCCGGGAGTCTGTTTTCGCTCCTGTTCCTTCTTGTTCTCGCTATCCTCCTTGTTCCTGTTAGCGAGATCAAAGGAGTCATTACACGGGGTCTGGAAAGAGAAGGCTACCTGTTGCAGGCAGATGAATTTCATAAGGCATTCCCCCTTGGCATCAGCGTACGAAATGTCCAGGTAGGTGATGAACGCGGAATGCTCCTCAAACTGGATTCGGCAACCTTTCGTCTGAAACTCCTGCCACTTTTTACTGGCTCTATCACTCTCGCAGGCAACGCCCGGATTGGGGATGGTGAGCTGTCGGCGAGTTATCAACCTCGGACATCAACGGTTACCCTTCATAGCGAAGGTGTCAGACTTCAGGATATCCCCCTGCTTCAGGTTGCCACCGGTGCGAATCTGCAAGGAAATCT
>Ga0105099_10000136_pt1 | contig 46565 bp, 30 predicted proteins | sample PPLLak3cmMay2015_2_FD_79138 | JGI IMG/M metagenome (GOLD analysis project Ga0105099, IMG submission 79138) | Freshwater sediment microbial communities from Prairie Pothole Lake near Jamestown, North Dakota, USA - PPLs Lake P8 Core (1) Depth... | ecosystem: Environmental > Aquatic > Freshwater >... | reverse complement strand
CCGTACACTACGCTTTTGGCTAAAGCCGAGGATTCTTCTTTATCTTGACTCCGCCTTAAAAGGCGGAGTTATTGATTTTTGGTTTAAAAAATACTGTAACTATCATATCATATGATTTTAACGAAGCGCAAAACTGCTTAATCTATATAATGTATATTATAGATAAAAACTATTTCGTTCATTTTTTTTAACTCTTAATTCCAAATATCATCTCACTCAAATACAAAAAACATTAACTCATCAAAATATCATTACAAAGCAAAATAAATACCAAAAGACTGAACTGAAATGATTCAATATTGTTTATATTGCGACTGGGAAAATAAAAAACGAAATAGCCATGCAAGTAAAAGGGACAAGTATCATTACTACTAGAGATTTTGTTAAAGAGACCTTTCCTAGTAAGTACAACGATTGGGTTAAATCGCTTCCTGCTGAATCAAAAAAATTATACGAAGGGCATGTAAGGGTAAGCGATTGGTACGAGATTAAGCCTGCTTACTATGAACCTATGGATAAGATTGTTGAGCAATTTTTCAGCTTCAACCCCCAAAAAGCAGGAGAAGAAATGGGAAAATTCAGTGCAAAAGTTGCACTTACAGGAATTTACAAGGTTTTTCTTTTTGTTGCTACACCCCAATACCTAATGAAACGAGCCTCAAGGATGGTAGAAACCTTTTACGTACCCTCAGAGGTTGAAGTGGTTGAAACCGCAAGTAAAATGGCTGTAATGAAAATTAAGAAATTCGATGGGATTACCAAAACCCTTGAATACAGGTTCGCAGGATGGTGTGTAAAAGCCCTAGAACTATGTAATTGCAAGAATATCTCCTATAAAATCACTAGTCATATCTCTTCGGGGCAACCCGCAACGAATATAGAATTTAGATGGGAATAATTACCATACTAGAAAAAGAAAAGTCGGTTAAACCGACTTTTCTTTTTTTTGATTAGACAACCTCCATTATACATGAATCACCTCGCCATACGCAGCAGCGGCTGCCTCCATTATTGCCTCGCTCATGGTTGGGTGAGGGTGAATGCTCTTTATCAGCTCATGGCCTGTAGTCTCTAGGTTTCGAGCCACAACAAGTTCAGCGATCATCTCAGTAACATTTGCGCCAATCATGTGAGCACCAAGCAATTCACCATATTTGGCATCGAAAATTAGTTTGATAAAACCATCCCTTGCTCCCGCAGCAGTTGCCTTACCCGATGCAGTAAACGGAAATTTACCAACTTTTATCTCATATCCTGCCTCAACAGCTGCTTTCTCGCTCATTCCTACCGAAGCCACTTCTGGAGATGTATATGTACAACCTGGGATGTTTTTATAGTTTACTGGGTGAGGGTTTTGTCCTACAATCTTTTCTACGCAAACAATCCCTTCGGCTGATGCAACGTGTGCCAATGCAGGACCATGAACGATATCACCAATTGCATAAATACCCTCTATATTTGTTTTGTAGTAATCATCAACTTTAACCTTCCCTTTCTCGACCTCAACACCTACAACCTCAAGTCCAATTCCTTCGAGGTTTGTGCTAACACCAACAGCCGAAAGCACAATCTCCGTCTCAACTTCTTCTACCCCTTTTTTGGTTTGGATTTTCACTTTGCAGAGTTCACCCGATGTATCTACCGATTCAACCGTCGAACTGGTCATAACGGTAATACCATTCTTCTTGAATGAGCGCTCTAGCGTTTTACTTACCTCTTCATCCTCAAGGGGCACTATATTTGGCAAGAACTCAACTAGAGTAACCTTAGTACCAACGACATTGTAGAAGTAAGCGAACTCGCTTCCAATAGCACCTGAGCCCACAACAACCATTGATTTAGGCTGTTTCTCCAATGTTAGCGCCTGACGGTAACCAATAATCTTAACTCCATCCTGTTTAAGATTAGGCAGTTCACGCGAACGGGCACCGGTTGCCAGAATGATATGACTTGCCGTATAATCAGCAGTTGAGCCATCGGCAGCGGTAACAGTAACCGTATGGTTATCCTTCAATTTTCCAAAACCACTTAATGCTTCAATTTTATTTTTCTTGAAAAGAAACTGAATCCCTTTGCTCATGGCATCGGCAACACCACGGCTACGAGCAATCATCTTTTCAAAGTCGGGCTTAACATCAGCCACAACCACTCCATACTCAGCAGCATGTGAGGCATACTCAAAAACCTGAGCACTTTTCAGCAAAGCCTTGGTAGGGATACAACCCCAATTCAAGCATATTCCGCCAAGATTTTCCTTCTCAACAACACCAACCTTTAAACCAAGTTGGCTAGCTCTAATCGCTGCAACATAGCCACCCGGGCCACTTCCAATAACTATAAGATCAAAATTCATAGCTAAACAGTATTTAATTAAATTAATGAAAAAAAATCAAACTACCTATTGCGCCATCGAAGAACGCCTTTTAAACCAATTACATGAGCTGACAACAACTTTAACAATTCCGAAAAGTAACACGAGAACTACAACTATTGCAGCACCGCTCGGAATATTCATTCCATAGGAAATGATTAATCCCATGAAGCAACCTAAAAAACTCAAGAGGATTGACCAAAAAATAATTCTCCCAAAATGATTGGAGAAGATGTTTGCGGTTGCAGGGGGTATTGTAAAAAGTGATATTAATAGGATTATACCAACAACCCGGATACTTAGAACAATGGCTATGGCAATGAAAGCGATTAGAATATAGTTGAAAAAAGCAACGGGTATCTTTTGGGTACGTGCAAATTCCTGATCAAATGCAATGTAAAGGATTGGTTTATAGAATATAATAAAGAAACAGATTACAGCCACATTCAAAACGAGCAACGAAAGTAAATCGGTATTCGTTACGGTTAGAATACTACCAAAAAGAAAGCTAAGCAGATTGGGCGCATAGCCTGGTGTTAAAAAAATAAAGATAATACCAACGGCCATCCCAAACGCCCATAGAATACCAATGGCTGAATCCTCCCTCATGCTTTTCCGATGCGAAAGCGCTTCAATGCCGAATGCCGAAAGGATGGAGAATACAATAGCTCCGAAAATGGGATTAACTCCTAAATAGTATGCTATTCCTATACCTCCAAACGAGGCATGGGTTATCCCTCCGCTAAGGAAAACCAATCGCCTAGATGTTATGTAAGTACCAATAATCCCGGCTACAATCGAGACCAAAAAAGCAGCAACTAAAGCATTTCGCAAAAACTGATAATCGAGAATGTCCTTAAACAACGCTATCATGCTTGTCCCTCCTTATTATGATTGAGCAGTACGGTATGTGGTATTTTACCATGACTAATTATTTGTATTGGACACTCATATGCAGCAAGCTGCTCGGGGGTTATTCGATTCGATCGGTGGTAGTGCAGGTGACGATTCACGCAAGCAATGGTTTTAACGTACGATGTTATGGTGCCCACATCATGAGAAACCATGATTATTGCCATTCGCCTATTCAACTCTCGTAATAATTCGTATAGCTCTTTTTCAAACTTATTATCCACGAATGTATTCGGCTCATCGAGGATTAAAAGGCGTGGCTGAGAGATTAACGCACGACATAGAAAAACCCGTTGTAGCTGCCCTCCCGATAGCTCACCCACGCTACTATTCCAAAGATGATCGACCCCTGCAATTGTCAGTATATCAATGGCTTTTGTTCGATTCTGCTTTCCACTACCGCCGATTAGGCCATTTCTATTCATTAATCCCGAAAGCACAATATCCATTACCTTGATGGGGAATTCCCTATCGATTGATGATACCTGTGGTAAGTATCCGAAAAGCGTTTCATCCTTGCTCGAAGGGTAGAAATTCACACGACCCTGAAACGGTTTTATTTCACCTAGAAGCAGTTTTAGCAAAGTTGTTTTCCCTCCACCGTTAGGGCCAATAACGCCAATAAAATCGTTATCAACCACCTCGAAGTTAATATCCTTTAGGATTACCTCCGAGCCATAGCCTGCGCTTACATTCACAACATCGAGTATTCTACTCAACCTCATGCTATTTCCATTTTGAGTTAAGGGCTTTAGCCATTTTATAGGTTAAATCGTACATGTTCGCCATCCAATCGTAGCCTAAAGGGTCAATACTTAAGACTTCTCCGCCCAACTCCTTGGCTAAAATCTCGGCGTTGCGGGAGTCAAACTGCGATTGGATAAAAACAGACCTGAGATTTTCAACCCTCCCAACATTAACCAATTCGGCAAGCTGCTGTGCCGATGGGTTTTTCCCATCCTCCTCTATGGCAATCTGGGTCAGCCCAAATTCACGGGCAAAGTACGATAAAGCGGGGTGATAAATAAGGAATCTCTTCGTTGTTGCTTCGGCAACAACCAATCTCACCAAAGAATCTAACTTATCAACTTCCCCCTCAAGTTTTGTTAGATTAGCCTCAAACTGAACCTTCCTTTCAGGAAAAAGGCGGCATAGCTCATTACAAGTTACTGTTGCCATCTGCTTAAACTCAAGCGTTGATGTCCAAATATGTGGATCGTAACAGGTATGATGCTCGCCCTCCCCCATTATCTCTTGATGCTCGTGCCCTGCAATCAGGTTAATCCCATTTGATAGATTAACAAAATGAATATTCGGGTTCAGCTCTTTAATACGAGGAAGAATCGAACTCTCAAACTCCAAAGGGCCAACCGCAAAATAGATGGCAGAGGTTGAAATACCTTTCATCTGAACAGGTGAAGGCTCGTACATTTCGGGGCTAGAACCAGGTGGAACCATAACATTAACCTCAATGGTACTATCGGTTAGCCTATCGATTAAATATTTTTGCGGTAAAATGCTTACCGAGATGGTATCCCGTTTGCTTTGATCTTTTATATTTCGAGTGTTACACCCAAAAAGGATAGCACCGAGTATTATTAAAAAGAATGAGCGATTTACAACGTTATTCATTATTGTTTTATTTGGCAGTTCAAAAATACCCAAGAAAAGGATAACACCAAAATATAAGTAAAGTTCTCAGCTAAAAAGCACGATTCTTCGCTATCGTCTGGTAAACGACATTATTCCATAAGGTTTTTTCACATTCTTTTTGTTTGGTATAATAATTGTGATTTTGCTACCATAATAAAACTTAATTTATAAAATTATGAAAAAAATTTTAACCCTGATCCTAATCGCTTGCTTTGCATTACCATCTATCGCTCAGGTTTCTGAAGAGAAAAATGTTCTGAAAGTTAATACGTTGAGCTTTCTCCTGGGAACTGGTTCTATCTTTTACGAGCGTGAACTATCAGATCTAACATCTGCTCAGCTGGGTGTTGGTTATATGAACTTCAAGTTGGGGGACACAAAATTCACAGGCCTAATTCTTACCCCAGAATTCAAGATTTACTTAAAGAAAAATGCCATTGATGGATTTTACGCAGCGCCTTACCTTAGGTATCAAAGGTTTACTGCTGAAGTAACCGATGATTTCCCATCAAAAGGAACTTTAACCTCAATGGGCGGAGGATTGGTATTCGGAAGGCAATGGATTACCAACTCGGGCTTTACCATGGATTTATTCTTTGGTGGGCATTATGGTAAAGCCGACGTTAACGTTGATTCAGGCGATGAAAATGGTGACTATGACACCACTTTTTTCGAAGGTTTTAGAATGCGTATTGGCTTCTCTTTAGGCTTTGCATTTTAAATACTTACGAACTTTTCAAATTATGATGAAGGGACTTCGGTCCCTTTTTCTATTTTTGTAAAAAATGATTTATGAACGAGATTGAAACATCGCTTCAACTTTTCAAAAACGGTAGTAGCTGCGCTCAGGCAATCCTTGAGGCATACGCAAAGAGAGTAAATATCAATTCTGAGCTTGCCGTTAAAATAGGATCAGGGCTAGGCGGTGGGGTTGGTCGTAAACAGCATATCTGCGGTGCAGTAAATGCTGGGGCGATTATCCTCGGGTTAAAAAACAGTAACGGAATCTCTGGAGATATTGAATCGAAGGAAAGAACAAGCCAAATTGTTAGCAATTATATCTCTGAATGTGAAAAAACGCTAGGCAGTATTCAATGCAAAGACCTTCTGAAAATTGACCTATCAAACCCAGCTGAGCGGATTGCCGCCAAAGAAGCGGGCATATTCGAAATCGTTTGCAATAATGCGGTAAAGCAGGCTGCAATAATTCTGGATAAACATCTTACCCAATAGCACATGGAACAATCAGCCTTTTTATCCATTCTTATACTTGGGTTCTTCGGTTTACTCGCATTAATTCTCATCTATTCATCAGTTCTCTCTTACATTGAGAATGAAAAGAAGGCAGGATTAAAACTTCTAGGCTTAACAATTCCAATAATCGCATTAGGCTATTTCGCCAGTTTTCAGAATTATGAATTAAAACTAGTAGTTGCAATCTCACTTAGCATTATTACCCTAATAATGACTTACCTTCTGTTCAAAAAGCCAATTCAATCCAATGTGAGCGAGCAGGATCATCCAACCCGTAGATTTGACGAGCACGATGTTATTTTTGCTCGTATGAGACTGAAAGCCAGCACGCCCGATTGGGAGCAATACTATTCCAACCATAAATATGAGGAAGAGCAGGATAACAAGGCAAGAAGCCTTGCAGGGCTTCTAAACCAATCAAGCCTATATTACAATCCGTTAACCTACAATTCATCAAACGCAAACTTTGACATAATCGAATACCTTCACAAAGCCATAAATCATCCAACAGCAGGAACAACATCAAATTTCGATAAAGTAACCTTAACGAGATACATAAAAGGCTGGGCCAAATACCTAGGAGTCCATAGCATTGGTATAACCGAACTAAAAGACTATCACCTATACACGGTTAAGGGCAGAGGCAAGGAAAAAGGGAAGCCCATAGTAAAAAACCATAAATTCGCCATAGCATTTACGGTTGAGATGGATTACACCAATGTTTCAGCGTCACCTGCATCGCCGACTATATTTGAGTCAACCCAGAAGTATCTTGACTGCGCAATCATCGCTCTACAATTTTCGACATTCCTGAAAAATGCTGGGTATGACACAAGAGCCCACATCGATGGGGATTACGAATTAATATGCCCCCTTGTAGCCCGCGATGCAGGTTTAGGTGAAATTGGCCGGATGGGACTACTCATGACCCCTGATCTTGGTCCAAGGGTTAGAATTGCAGTTGTAACAACCAATGCATCACTACTTCTGGATGGTTACAACGCTGAACCCACAATGATTGAATTTTGCAAATACTGTAAGAAATGTGCCGATTGCTGCCCCGGAAAATCGATTCCGCATGGCGACATGATTGAAAGTAACGGAATGAAAAGATGGAAAATCAACTCAGAGTCATGCTATCAATTCTGGTGTGTAGCAGGTACAGATTGCGGAAGATGTATGTCGGTATGTCCTTTTAGCCATCCAAATAATTTATTACATAATGTTATTAGGAGGTTAATCCGTCGATCCTTCATAATGGCTCGTTTGGCATATATTGCCGATGATTTATTATACGATAGGAAACCAAAGCCAAAACCGATTCCTAATTGGATGAAGCCGGACTAAAGGTATTTTTCTCAATCATTCATCAAGCAAATTATCTAATTAACCCAACCTTTATCTTTTTAGATAAAAAAGACTTTAATATTCTTGTTGAATCCTCCAATGTTTTGTTAATTTGCTTATGTTGTAAAAGTTCTAACCATGCTCTTAAAAAAAACATATCTAACACTCAGCATTCTGCTTTTCACGCTTGTAGCATTTGCTCAAACGGATAAAGTTGATAGCCTTCGAAATTTATTAAAGGATTCGAAAGGATACGATAAACTCCAAATTCTATTTAAACTATCTGAATTAAAGGAAAACGATCCCCAAGGAATAGAATACGCCAAAGACGCCGTTGATCTGTCAAAAAAATTGGATGATAAGGCGAAATCCGATGCTGAGTATAATTTAGGTTTTGTTTATAGCAGTCAACCCGATAATATTAAAGCAATAGAAAGATTCAATAAATCTTTAGAAATTAGTGATAAATCCAATTACATCTTTGGAAGATTCAGGGCATTAAAGGGGATTTCTGAATTCTATTTAGACCTTGATTCATTAGAATTATCAAAAAAGATATCAAACCAACTTTTAAAATTAGCAACCGAAAAGGATAGTATAAAACATCAAGCCAATGCCTATTTCATTCTAGGGATAATTTGCGACAAAAAAGGGCATGCCGATTCTGCATTAGCGCTTATTACCAAAGCGCTGGAGTTAAGAATAACTATTGGCAATCAATCAGATATAGCAAACACATATAATAAAATAGGACGATTGTACTACGACATGGCAGACTACCAAAAATCGATTGATTGCTATACCAATTCACTTAAAATAAGAGAGTCTATTAATGATCCTTATGCTTTGGCCATAGCCTATTTGAACTTTGGAGGAACCTGTATAAGTATTGGCGATTATCAACTCGCACTCGAACAGTTCCAAAAAGCACTTCAAACATTTGAGAGGATTGGAAATAGCGAAGGGATTGCTAAATCCTGCAACGGTATTGGAATGGTTTACGAAAACTTATCTCAAAGCACGTTAGCAGTTAAAGATAATGAGACCAACTACAATAAAGGACTTGAGTATTACAAAAGATCGTTAGAAATTTTTCAATCCTTAAACTCCCGTTCTGAGGTGGGACGATCCCTTCAAAACATTGCAAATGTTTACTCAAGGCTTGCCACAAACAATTTTGTTGCACAATACGGTGAAGGATGGGAAGAGTCTTTAAAAAAACTACCAAGCAAAACAATATTGGTATCATTCGAGAAATCACTTGAGTACTACAATAAATCGCTCGAAATATTTAAGGATACTCAGGACGAGGCTCAAATTGCAAATGTTGATATTAATTTGGGGGCAACCTACAACTGGGCAAGAGATTGGAGTCGTGCTAATAAATACCTTAACGAAGCTCTTGAACTAGCTCGTAAGCATAACCTTCCTTACGAGAAGGTTAATGCACTGTACTCTTTGGGCGAAAGTAATTCCAACCAAGGGAATACCGCTCAAGCTGAAACCTATTTTCTTGAGTGCGCTAAAATGGCTAAAGACCTTGGGATTAAAGATACTGAGCGTTATTGTTATAATAGATTATCGAAATTATACGAAAAGGTTGGCGAAATTCAGAAAGCTCTTGATTACAATAAATTAGCAGTTAAGATAAAGGATGAAATCTTTACCGAAAAGAGCCAAAAGGCCATTACCGAAATGCAGACCAAATACGAAACTGAAAAGAAGGATCTAACCTTAAACCTTCAGGACTCATTAATTAAAAGGCAAAAACTCACCATTATCGGAGCAATAATAGGTGCTGTATTAATTCTGCTCGTTGCACTTCTTCTTTTGAAGATGATTAAGGAGAAACAAAAAGCGAATAGGATCCTTGAGGAAAAGAACGAGCTCATCACCCTTCAGAAAAAGGAGATCACCGATAGTATTCGCTATGCAAGTCGGATTCAGAGAGCGATACTCCCCTCCGATGAGATTTTACTACAAACGCTACCACAGCACTTTGTGCTATACCTTCCAAGGGATATCGTTAGCGGCGACTTCTTCTGGCTTAGTAAAAGGGGTGGCAAAATTGTTATCGTTGCTGCCGATTGCACAGGGCATGGTGTTCCGGGAGCATTTATGAGCATGTTGGGCGTATCGTTCCTATACGAAATAGTCAACAAGGAAGGGATTATGGAACCTGCAAGCATCCTTAACTATCTTCGCGACCATGTTAAGCATACGCTCTCCCAAACCGGAAAGCGTGACGAAGCCAAGGATGGTATGGACATCTCGCTATGCGTTTTCGACCCCAACGAGATGAAGCTTGAATGGGCAGGGGCTTACAATCCGCTTTACCTGATTCGAAACGGCGAGTTGATTGAGTACAAAGCCGATAAAATGCCTATTGCCATTCACATGAACGACCACATGCCTTTCACCAACAATGAAATTGCCCTTCAAAGCGGGGACACATTCTATATTTCATCCGATGGGTATGCCGATCAGTTCGGTGGCGTTGATGGGCGTAAGTTCATGTCGAAAAAGTTCAAGGAAATGCTGCTCCAAATTAACGGCAAATCGATGGAGGAACAAAAGACGATTATCCATAATGCTCATATGGATTGGAAAGGGCATCATGAACAGGTTGATGATATTCTGGTAATGGGTGTTCGAGTATAGCAATGAGAGTGAAAAGTGAATGATTAAAAAATCAATATCGCATTAGACCTTAATATTTTCTTAAAAAAGACCTACATTCAACTTCTCATTATTCATGCCTTGCCAAAGGCATGATAAGACTTTTGATTTTTATTTTAACTTTGCCACCTCAAAAATTGAAAGTCGAATATGATCAAATCAAATAAGCTAATTGTAATTGCAGCAGCTGCAGCTATTATTTTCATAAGTTGTACATCAACAAAACAAGTACCTCAAGCGAAACAAGATAACAGCATTCAAAAGCAACAGGAAGCAAACGCTGCCTATAGTACTAGCGATTTCCAAAAAGCGCTCAGTCTCTACGAAGATGTGATTGAGATAAAGAAGAGTCAGAATAAACGGGTTGATAGCACCATATATCAAAACGCAGGTATTGCCGCCTGGGAGCTGAAGTTAACCGATAAAACGATTCAATACCTTGAAATAGCGAAACGCTACCCCATTGCAACCGAAAAGACCTATATAATTCTTGCAAAAGCATTCCTGGAAAAGGATAATCTCTCGAAAGAGATTACCAACCTTGATACCTATATAACAAAGTACCCCCAAGGAGAAGAAATTAAAAATATGCAAAAACAGCTATTCTCTGCTTATGTAAGAAGCGAAAATTGGGAATCTGCCTACAAACTTTGGCCTTTACTTGATAGCAATGCTCAAAATGAGCTAAAACTACTTGCTGCATACTTTAAGGTTTGCAAGCAGCTGAACTACAAGAATCAACTCGATAAAATTGCAGGTCAAATCCTAAAATTAGATGCTAACAGCATTGATGCAATAGAGCATTTTGCGGAAAAACACTACTATCTAGCGGAGAATAGCTATGTCAAGGAGATGAAAGCCTATCAGGCAAATAAAACTGACAAGCAATACCAACAGCTTCTCGCTGCATATAAGGTGTACTTTGAGAACTATAGAATTGCAAGGGATTACTTTTTGCGCCTTTACCAGCTCGATCCAAAATCCCGTTATGCCACATTTCTTGGAAATATTTTTATCCGATACGAGAATAAGGAAAAGGCTGATTATTACTATAATCTAGCAAAGAAGAAGTAGTAGAGAGTTAAGAATTCTGAATATATAATTTTTGAAACTTAACCTAAACCTTGATATTAAATCCTAAATCCAACTCACTTGCAGGGTAACCACCTCTAACCCCCCAATTGTCAAGTGATGGTTCGTGGATAATAATCGTAATATCATTACTCGGTATTCCAGGGTTTATCGTTAGCAGATCAACCATTGTTCGGTAAAGTTTTTTCTTGGCCTCATTCGATCGACCCATAAACATGGTAATCTCAATAATGGTATAATGATTGCTTCGCCCTGTATGCTCAAAATGATCAGCATCCAGCTCGTAAAGCCTTTGCCGCCGATCATCATCGGGGATTTTAATTGATTCAACCAATGCTCGATGAACCCCATCGAGCAACGCTTTTTTGTATTCGGGGCTAAAACCCTTCTCAATCTCAACTCGAACAAGTGGCATATTTTTCGATAATTATTCTTGTTTAATCCTTTTGTAATTTATCCTTAAACTCTCTTTCCTCAACTACGATTGCCTCATAGGTATAAATCTCAGCATCCTTCCAACCGCTCCATCCTATGGAGGCTTTATCCTGTGCGCAATGACCAAGGAACTCCTCTAAACTCCATCCCGTTTCAATAGCAACCTGTGGTAAAAATGTACCCGAACGCCCTCCTTTCTTGATATAGATACCATGCTTACCAAGAATAATCTCATCAATAGACTTGGCTAACCTCAAAGGAGTAAGCACCGATATTTCAATCTCTAACTCCGAAACTTCCGCCAATTTAACGGGCGTAAACCGATAATCCTCCGTAGCAGCTGCGATAGCCATCGATTGAACAACCTTATAAAGGGGTTGTTCGGGGTTAAAACGGCCGATACATCCTCTTAGCCGACCATGCTCCTTGAGCGTTACAAATGCTCCTGTATTAACCAACAGATTCGAGGGCATCTTACTCATATCCAAATCATCAACTTTTCCATTACGAAGATATTGCTGAATGGCTCTTCGAACTATTTTAAGCAATTCTATTTTTTCATCCTCGCTAAGCGAGAATTTTGATTCATCCGCTATTGCCTCCGATTTAACCGCGCAAATGGCATGATAACCAACAACACGGCTTTTATCGCCGTACAACGGTGCATCGCCCGAGTTTTTGTAAAGAATTTTTTTATAGGTTATATCATTCTTACCCTCAGTAATATTCAGCAACGTAAGCATCGATGTCCAGCCACACATGGCAGTAGCCAAACTGGCTATCCCCTTGCTCTCCTGGGTAAATTTAGTTTTCATAAAGGTTAATGATGAATTGGCAAGGATTGCATCTGCCATTAATCCATCAGAAATTGCAGCATCAACGCTATTTGGGTAATGAGAAAAATCGCTACTTACAACAAAAAGGTTTTCCTCATTGAAATAGGGAGCTAGGGCATCGGCGAGGTTCTTGCAAACGCTTTGCGATTGACCTCCGATAATTATTGGAATGATTGTGAAAGAGTTCTTTAGCCAGTACTGAAGGAAAGGAAGTAGAACCTCTATGCTATGCTCCTGCACATGAGGTTGTGGGTCGTTATGAATGAAGCTATACCTGTTAGCTAATTCCTCGGCGAGCCCACCAACCTCTAATTTTCCAAGCGGAGTGATAAAATCGCCCTGCGAATAAACCGAAACCCCCTCGAAGTACATGGTATGGCTAGAGGCAATGATAAAGATATGCTTGAACTTTCGATTCCTATCAATTTGCCCAAACGCAGCAGCAGCAACCTCTCCCGAAAACACATATCCTGCATGAGGGGTAACAATTGCCAATGGTTGCTGAGAAATAGTTTGCTTTACCTGATTGAAGTAGTTCTCAATAACCCTTAATAACTCCTTTCTATCGGAAGGGTAGAAAGACCCTGCAACAGTCGGATTACGATCAATCATAGTCTTTATTTTATCTGAATCTTGACTTCTACAAGAGTTTATTGGGTTTAATATTCCCAATATTATGAATAACCTTAGGATTTGCTTCACCATAACATTTGTATCTTCAGGTAATTCTCTGATTCTCTTGAATCAAATTTCAATATCGTTTAGCTAAACAACATTGAATCAAATTTATTCAATAAACGATAAAATTACCAAGGAATTACAGTTCTATTTTTTGAGATTCCTTAAGTAGAACAAATTCATTCCAAAAAGAATTAACCCCATTCCAGCAATAAATATCAACCAAGGAAAAGATTGGGGAACATAAAGCAATGCTTTGGCCATTAAAGCCTGAATCTTTGAAGGAGTAAATATCTCTGCAAAGCTAAAGTACTCCAGCATAAATCGAATGTAATCGTAAGTAAACCCTATAACCAGAATTATTGAGCCTACAATCAGTAGCAGCCATTCGGTTAGATTGATTTTAGTTTGGATATTATTGCTAGTCGATTTTGAAATTAGAATCGCAGAAGCAATCATAGCAACAGAAACAATTACGGGGGCAATAACGGGTCCAACCCAAGTTGTTGGTATTAGGAAAAGAATATCCCAAGTCACTATACTTGGTGGCCAATCGAGGATAACCTTTAAAAAGATGTAATAAAATATATCCCAAACAGCGAAGCTGTAAAGGAACAGGCCAAACTTCTCAGTTCTGTTTCTACCTGCGATAAAGCCTGCACCCAAAAGCATTATCAGCGTTGCTAACTCCCTAAATATCTCAACAATCATGATATCCTTATCCATAATTTTTAATGGGAAATCAAAGCCTCCGGGGTAATATAGCTTGCGCAAGTAAACAGCAACGGAGGTTTCGAGGAAAGCCATTGCAATGCTGAAGAGGGTTATCCATATAAATATTATGCGAATCTTAGAGTTTATCATATTTGACTAATCTTTAATACAATTCACCACGGAGACACGGAGATCACGGAGGGAAAAAAGAAATCCTTCTAAATTTTTACTCTGTGCTCTGTGCCTCCGTAGTTTTTTATTCTTTCAATATCAACAAGAACCCTTTCCCCTTGGGTACGCTAAAAGAATCATTCGGTTTTATGGTGAATGATTGCTGGAATGATTTCACCTCAGGTGCAACAAGTTTTGCTTTGGTGGGATTAATTCCTAATGCCTTCCAATCGATATTTAACTGAACCGCCACATCCTCATTCGCCCAGCTAGCAATGGAAATTAGGCTTGAACCGTTTTTCTTGTACACTGTTGCAAGAACATCTTTCCGATTCGTTTTCACTGGACAACTCTCAACCCAATAGCCAATCATTTGACTTTCATTGATACCAAAATCATCCCAAACCTTCCAAATCGGTCTTGGATCGCTATTCTCAGTCCATGGCATTCGGTTGGTCATACCGTAAACCATGCCTCGCCATGGGTTTCCTCCACCCTCTAGCATTTCGCCCATTAACCCGAATGGGATTCCGCTAACCTCTGTTAAGAAAAACTCTGACGAATTGTTGTTATAATCGAAATATTCGCCAAACCATAAGCGGTTTAAGTAGGGGAAGTGCTCCATATAGAGGATACCACTATTAATAAACCCATCCCTGGTATTGTACTGGTTTGCCGAATGAAGATCGATGATTCCGGGGTGTCCGTTCTGAGTAAGAACTCTTTTGATACGCTTCATCGTTGTGCGATCGAAAGCCACATCATCGAGGTATAGCCCATCGATTCCAACATTATTTACCAACCAGTTCATCCCCTCAACGTAGTAGTTGTGCCAACGGCTCATTCCGCTGTTGATAATCGCTGCATCTTTGAGCTCAGGCACAAACCAAGCAGCGATATAATCCTCACCCACATGCTCCTGCAACCAAGAAAATCCTCCTCCTGCTCCTGGTGAATAGATCTCATGCCCCAAACTTCGTAACGGGAAAGTTTCATATGCTCGATTTGATAGCTCTCTAACCGTATTATAAATCTTAACCTTTAATCCTTTGGAATGCGCCTCATCAATGTAATCCTTCATCTTTTTATGGGCAATAAAAGGGTAATTGATGTAAGGGTTAATTTCGTTTGCGTGATGAATATTTATTATTGTTGATCCACGTGCAATCACAGTATCTATTGGGCTATACTTATGATAGAACCTATTACTCCACTGAAAATCGGTGCTGATTGGATGAAATGGAGTAATTATCAATGTGAAGTTGAAGTAAAGGGTTTCACCCTTTTTCATCGTTCGCTTACCGCTGTAATTACTAATTATTACAGAGTTATCTTTCTTTGATATGCTTACACCACCTTTCCCATCATTTCCCCATGATGGTGGTAGATTAAGAGGTTTTTGCAGATAAAAATTTGTATTCAATGGACGCACATAGTTCTCTGCCCTTAATGAGAATTGAAGCCCTGCATTCACATCGCCAATCCAAGCACCATCCTGATTTTTATTTGCAACATCCCATTTCCAATCAAATTTCTCGGGTCGATATCCACCTTTTAATCCAAGTCCCATCATATATTTGGCGGCATCAGGGCTCATTGGAATATTCATTCTGATATCCGAAAGCGTAATATCACCCAATGCTGTAATAGCAACTTTATACGATATAAACCCATCAAACTCCAAGGAAGCATTCACTTTCATCTGCATTGCTGCAGATGAATTCACGGCTTCCCACGATACCGTTCCTGCTGTAGTCTCAGTAAATTTCACTCCTCTATTCTTCCATACCACAACGTTTGCCTTATCATCCTTACAAACAAACTGAATCGGTTGATTGATAACACTTTTAGGTCTATCTGAGAAAGAGGTCATTTCAGGGGTAAAGAATGCCTGAATATTTTTTGGAAACCCATCATTATTCAACTCAACCTTTCTTCCAAGCAGACTAATAGTCTTACCCTTTACAACGAGTGGTATATAGGGTGGAATTATTGTATTCTCCTGAGCCATGGTTGAGTTTAGCCATTTCAATCGTGTTTGCTTCCAAGGCTCATTAGCACCGCCATCGCTTAATATTGCATTGGCAACATTAATGGTCATCTCTATATCCTTTGAAAAGCTATTATCGATAGATATTGATGCAGTCCCTTTATACATGCCCGATTCAACATCTTTAGGAATATCAACACCGCACCAAAAGGCTTGTACCAGTCCGGATGAGACATTAACCTTTTTAATTAGAGGTTTACCATCCCAGTTAACGCCATTGGTATTAATACAATTCAATCGATCGGATGAAATCGATCTTCCGGTAGCGGTCTTTAAATCTGAAAATCTAACCTTAATATCCCTTATATCCTGAATGGCATAAATCCCAAATTGAAATGCAAAATACTCGTCTTTACAAGCCTCACCTTCAAACGAACTCTTTGGTCCAGAAAACATCCATCGTTGCGGTAAGTCCTTCACCATTTTAATTGGATGCAATCTATCCTCGGGGAAAACTATAAATGGTTTATCGAAATATTTTTCCGACAAGGCTTGAATTTCGGAGGATGTTGCAATCACCTCCATGGGGTAAAAGCTGTTCAACTCATCAATTGACTGTATTTCAACAACCTTTGCCTCAACGATATTTGATAGTTCTTTTGTAGAAAACAGCCAATTAGCATCGGCAGTCTCAATAAATTCAGGGTAAGTATTTCTTGGATAGTTCGATCGACCCGATGCTTTGTAGGGTAGATAGTAAATAAAGTAATTGCCCGCTCCTGATGTGGGTTGGAAATAAACCTCACCAAATTCTCGGTTAATTAATCCTCTCTTAACATTGAATACCCTTTTATGCGTTTGAGCATCCTCTACAATGATATTTTTCTTTTCGGGTTCAAAGTCTCTCCTCCTCCATTCAACTAAAACCTTTGCAACTTCTGTTTTCCCATCAAAACGAACAACGACTCTATGATTCCCGAGTGAGTCGGAGTTCCAATCATCATTTGCCGAAGTGTATTTTATTTCTTGCGCCCTTAGCGATGGGGTTATAAGAACAAAAATGAGTGTTAATAACGAAATTGCTACGACAATATTTATTCTAAACACCTGCTTTATTAATGCTTTCATTGCTAAAATATTAATGAACATTTGAGAAATTTTGCTTAAAAAAGAAAACGTTAATATAGCCAAAAAAGATTATTGCATGAAAATTTAATTAGATATGCTAAATTAGATGACTTATTTAAAGAGGTTTTGATATTCACAAAGTCTATAAAACATGAAAAAGTCCATATCTCTTATCGTCCTGCTTTCGATTTCGCTATTAATCAATGGGCAACCATATAAAGATACTAAGCTATCGATCAACGCAAGAGTAAATGATCTTCTTTCGAGGATGACACCAGAGGAAAAGTTTTGGCAACTATTTTTAATCTCAGGGGATATCAGCAAGGATAAGGAAAAGTATAAAACAGGCATTTTCGGATTTGAATTTAATGCATCTGGACAAAACGCCAATGCAAATGAGCAGATGCTTAACTACCCAGCAGGTAATTCTGCCTATGAAACGGCTCAAGCCTTTAATGAGATTCAAAAGTTTTTTATTAACGAAAGCCGGTTAGGCATCCCAATTATCTTTGTTGACGAGGCTCTTCATGGTTTAGTAAGGAAAGATGCAACGGCATTTCCCCAATCTATAGCATTGGCTTCAACATGGGATTTGGATTTAATGCATCGCATTTCGAAAGCAATTGCACTGGAGTGCAAAACCCGTGGCATTCGTCAAATCCTTTCACCCGTTATTAATATTGCAAGCGATGTCAGATGGGGACGTACCGAAGAGACTTATGGTGAAGATCCATACCTTTCCACTGAAATGGGTGTTGCATTTGTATCGGAATTCGAAAAACTAGGCATCATCACCACTCCAAAGCATTTCATTGCAAACGTAGGCGATGGTGGTCGCGACAGCTATCCAATCCATTACAACGAAAGATTACTTCGTGAAATTTATTTACCACCCTTTGATGCTTGCTTTAAAAGAGGAGGCTCTCTATCCGTAATGACCTCATACAACTCCTTGGATGGAAGTCCATGCACTGCTAATAGCTGGCTTTTAAATGATTTGCTAAAAAAAGAGTGGGGTTTCAAGGGATTTGTTATTTCAGATGCCGGAGCCACAGGAGGAGCAAATGTGCTACACTACACAGCCAAAGACTATGCTGATGCAACAGCAAAGTCAATAGCCAATGGCCTAGATGTAATCTTTCAAACCAGCTATGAACACTACAAACTTTTTATCCCTCCATTTTTAGATGGGAGCATTAGCCCTAAAATTATTGATGATGCTGTTGCACGTATCCTAAGAATTAAATTTCAACTTGGCCTTTTCGAGAACCCTTACGTTGATCCAAAACTAGCCTCTGAGTGGAATGGTAGCCCTTTACACCGGGAACTTGCAAAAGAGGCTGCGCTTAAATCAATAGTACTTTTAAAGAATATCAACAACACGCTACCAATGGGCAAGAGTATCCGTTCAATTGCTGTAATTGGCCCCGATGCAGGTGAGGTTCGTTTGGGAGGTTATAGCGGTCCAGGGATTAATAATATTAGTATTTTGGATGGAATTAAAGCTAAAGTTGGAGATAAAATCAAAGTCAATTACACATTAGGCTGCAAGCGTACAGATTTAAAGTATCCTACCATACCCTCCGATTTTCTATCATGCACATTTAACACAAAGCCTGAAAAAGGTTTATCAGGAGAGTATTTTAATAATGTAACCCTAACGGGTTCGCCCTCTTTTACAAGAATCGATAATCAACTACAATTTCAATGGACACTATTCTCTCCTAACCCCGAAAAACTAACGTACGATTTTTATTCGGTAAGGTGGACAGGGAAATTGCTTGCACCTCAAACAGGGAAATTCAGGATTGGAATCGATGGCAACGATGGGTATAGGTTATACCTTAATAGTAAGTTGATTCTGGATAACTGGAAAAAACTATCGAAACAAACCCTTTTAGCCGATTACGATTTTGAGAAAGGGAAAGAGTACGACATTCGAATTGAATTCTACGAACCCGTTGGGAATGCATTTTTCAGCTTAGTCTGGAATGTTGGCATGGACGATAAGGATTCCGATGAGATTAATAAGGCCGTAAAACTTGCTTCGCAAAGCGATATTGCCTTAGTAGTTGTAGGCATCGAGGAGGGTGAATTTCAGGATAGGGCTTACCTAAATCTCCCTAGTCGACAAGAGGAGCTAATTAATAAAGTGGCAGAAACTGGCAAGCCAGTTATAGTCTTACTAGTTGGAGGTAGTGCTATTACGATGAATAGCTGGTTAAGCAATGTTGAAGCGGTGCTTGATGTATGGTATCCCGGAGAGGTAGGTGGGAATGCTGTTGCGGATATTCTATTTGGTGATTATAATCCAGCAGGACGGCTACCAATTACTTTCCCCATTTTCGAGGGTCAACTACCATTGGTGTATAACCACAAACCTACAGGCAGAGGCGATGATTATATCAACCTCACAGGTCAACCGCTATTTCCCTTTGGCTATGGGATGAGCTATACATCGTTTGATTATAGCAATTTGCAAATTGATAAAAACACCATTCAATCTAACGATTCAACTCTTGTTCATCTAAAAGTAACGAATACAGGTAAACTCGCCGGTGATGAGGTTGTTCAACTCTACATTAGGGATGAGCTATCATCGGTTTCACGTCCTGTTTCTGAACTGAAAGGGTTTCAACGAGTATTCTTAAAACCGGGGGAGACGAAAGAGCTCACGTTCATGATTAATCCTGAAAAACTTTCGATGCTGGATAAGGATCTTAAAAGAATTGTTGAACCCGGCGATTTCAGGATAATGATTGGCGCCTCATCAAAGGATATTCGTTTGCGTGGGATAATAAGTGTAACCAAGTAATATTCAAACTTTCACGCAAAGATCGCAATGAGTTTAAAATTGTTCTTTGTGCATTCTTTGCGCCCTTTGCGTGAAATCTTTAAAATCGAATTCAAAACAATCCTACCAAACCACCTTCACGAACTTGCTCTCTAAAGGTTGAATGGTAATAGGCTTATCTGATTCGCTTAGCTTATTCCCTAGCACATCCGTCTCAATCAACCTTAAAAAATCTATTCCTTTCAGTGATACTTTAATTTCTGAGGCTTTATTCCCTATCTCCCTTACATGAAGTAAAATTCCATTCTCGTTTTCTAATGGTTGTGCATTAACAAGTAAGATATTATTGGATAAAATATTAATGATATTCTCCTCAGTAGAACTATTAACGGATTGTACTCCCGCAGGAATAATTCTTGTCATAAAGGGTATTCTTCTGTTCCACCCAAACTGAGTTGAGGCAATATTGTCTATGTTATTTAAACTTGTTATGCTGTAGGAAAATTCGAATCCACCTTGCTGATACGAATTAAAATTGGTTACCCAGTAGTTATTCATCGGCCACGAGTAAAGATGTGTTGACTCAGGAGTTGCACCAGCCTTATACCGTCCTGTATTGATATTGCCAAACTGTACTAGTGGAATTTCGGGGCTAACCATCAAAATTTGTGAGGTTTGATTCCTTAAAGCGGAAAAATTCTGTACCGTATTCCAATCATTTGATGAATCTGGAATTTGATCGATTCCTGCCTGAACAACTCCTCCCTGAACATCGAAGTAATGCTTGCCATCCTTAAGGTTGAAAGGGAATGCTATATAAAACCCTTCAGGGTCAATAATCGGTTTCTTCACGATAAGATATTTAATATCAACCTGTTTTACTGGCTTAAGAAGGCGTATCTCGTACTGAACCCCATCGCTTCCAAAGGCCGCCTCCGATTCTCCCTCTAAAACAATTGAAGTCCATATATTTCCATCTTTCACCTCCTTTATCTTGACCGATTGCAGTGGGGTGCGCTTAAAATTATTTAACATCTTCGATTCCATTTGGGAGCGATTACCAAGCGTTTCGTAGATAAACTCTCCCATCCCCCACTCAGCGTCTTTATCAACCATCTCAATGCCCTGATCTTTATCAAACCACGAGGAGATGGTTCCTCTCTTTTCATCAATTTCAATTTTATACCATTGATTCTCCAGTTTCAATGGCTGAGATTGATTTGTCTTTTCTAAAGGGTTCTCTATACCAAGGACTTTTATCTTTAGCTGCTTAGCACCCATTGCTGGGATATCCTCAACCCATAAAGCCCAGTAGGTACCATCGCTTCGATGACCAACCTCCTGTGCAAGTATCTCCTTCCCCTGATTATCCTCAATTTTAAACTTCATACCCCTAGGAAGTATCTGGTGGTCGATATAAACCTCTACCATCCCACTACGCCGCCAATTAAGGGTATTAAAGACCAATATTGATGGAACATCCTGCTTACTATAGTACGATTGAAGTAATCCAAGCACCTCTTCTCTTACCATTCTATTCCTTCGGAAAGCCTCCCATACGTATGATTCTTTAATCTCGCGTTGCTCCATCGACATTTTAGAGTATGGGTTAGAAACACTCTCATCGGCACCAAAAGTATGCTCGTCATAGTAAAGCAAGGCTTTATTCACCTCATAAATTCTGTCCAGAATTCCATCTGGCAGCTTTGCTCCAAGGGTTTTAGCCAAGGATAATGCCCCTTGGTTGGCGATAACCTCGGCATGAGTAATTCTTGAAACAGAAGCTTCGCGGGCTGCTGAGGCAAAACCATCTGTCCACCAATCGGGCCAAGCACCTCGAATAACCTGAATTTCACTGGAATGATTTGCCTCAATTTCGGAGAAGAACTCACTGGCAATTGCTTGACGAAGTTTAGGCCACTCGTACTTTTCGTTCCATTTTTTAATCATTTCATTACCTAGAGTTGATGGTGGTGAGTTATCGGTAAGGTAACCCGAGTACTGAATGGGAATTATATTAAACTGATAGCCCTTCGAGTCCAAATCCACTAGGTATTGCATTAACTTCTTCTCAAAATCTTCAAGATTATCGGTATGGACTCCAAAAACAGTATTCCCTATCATATAATGCTCTGCCCTAAATGCCAGCATACGTTTACCCGATGGCGATTCCCACCAGAATGCAGTAGGCTTATCGAAGCAAATTAAAGCCCTGTGGCCATGGGTACCCATATTCAAGTACTTTACTCCAAGCGTATTATAGTAGTCGTTAAGACACCATGCTATACCATTAACATCGTTTTGCATGGCAACCTTCACATCGATTCCTTCCTTGCGAAATCGTTCAAAAGGTTTTAATGATGCAACAAGCGATTGTTCATCGGGCATATCATCAAAGTTGAAGTACATACCCGTGACCTCAATCCGTCCCTCCTTAATACGCTTCTTAAGTCTTTCAACCTGTTCATGGGGTCTGCTTCGCAGGTATTCATCAACAGCATACGATGCTTCGCATGTCCAACGGAACTTGGAATCATCGGGGTAAGAATCGGTTGCATCGCAGTAGTCAAGCGCATAATCGATGTAACGTAGATGCTCTCCAAGAATCTCGGTTTGGGAACGTGTATAGCCAATATCGGTATGTGAATGCTGAACGAAGTTAACACGCCATTCCTTAACGGGTTTTAGTTCCACTTCGGTTGATTGATCGTAGCCGTTTGCTACTAATCGAAAGACGGACTTACTATTACTTTCAATTTTAGGAATACCAATGGACTGGAAACTATATCCGAATTTAAGGTTTACGGAGCTAATTTTTCGACCATCTCTGTAAAGGTCTGCTTTTGCTGGGTTTCCAAAATAGTAGATATTGAAGCCAAGCATTTGCTGAGATTGCCCTTTGCCTTTTAGGATTGCTGGGAACGATGATATCTCAACCTTAGGTTTTATCTGTTCACAAAAAGTCATATACCAAGCAGATGTATTGGCTGCACTTCCAACCACTTTTAAAACTAAAGACCCTCCTTTCTTCAGAAGTGAAGTTGGAACCTTAAGGAACATAAAGCCCATCCTATCACCATGCTTATCGATAAAATCGGAATAAAACGACAGGATTGTACCATCAGCATTGCTTAGCGACCAGAAAGGTGATCGTTCGGTATAAAACTCAAATTTTTTATCCCCATTAATAAACAAATCCATTCGAACCCGTGCCACATTGCTCCCCATTCCAGCCATCCATACAAAAGTTGCAAACTTTTTATCGAATTTAACCGGTACAACTTCAGTTTGCCATTCCATACTTTGGATTCCATCGGTTGCACGAACTAGTAGCGATTTTGTTGCTGCATTTATAGGGGAATGATACACAAAATCGACACCTGACAGGGTTTTCTCATAGCCCTGTAGTAGCAATTCATCCTTGGCAAACTTGGGTTGTTGTGCAATTAAATCGATAAAAGTTATTACAGTAGCCAAAAATGCAAGTGAGTACTTTTTCATAGCAGGAATATTTATATCTCGATATTTTTAAACGCTAAGTCGCGAAGACGCTAAATTTGAATACTTAATAATTATCTCTTAGCGTCTTTCCGACTTTGTGTTCTAATTATCTATTTTACATAAGTCTTCACAATAATTTTAACACAGAGTTCACAGAGTTTCACACAGAGTAACACGGAGAAAGACAACTTTAACCTCATCTATTCTCTGCGCCTCCGTGTCTCTGTGTTTATTATCTTCTCTTAGCGTCTTTCCGCCTTAGCGTTTAAATCATCTCCTTTACGAAAGCCTTCACAACCATAATAGGCCTATCTGACTCATTAACTATTCGGTAACTTCTTGCGGCAGCAGGTATTACAAATGTTTCGGCATAGTTAAAGTACTGAACCACTCCCTTTGCCGTTTCAATCCTTATCCTTTCCCCCTCAACTAAACTCAACACATGACACTTATTCTTAGTTTCAACCGCAATCGAGGTTTTTAAATGATACCGATGAACATCATATAGATGATTTTCATGGGTGGGAAGATGAAAAAGTTCCCAATCCTCACCCTGATCGATAAGATAAGGCTTAGATATTAGTTTTTGCTTAACATATTCGCCTTTTCTTTCAAAGTAAAGATTTTCCATACCTCTCTTGATGTTCAACGGGCGGGGTTTGCCATCCAAATCGGGGCGCAACCAATCGTACATTTTAAAGGTGAAAATATAGGGCGTTGAGCTGATCTCAAGGACAAGGTTATTGATTCCCGATCCATGAATAGTCCCGTATGGGATTAGAAAAAGATCGTGCTTTGATGCAGGATGTTTTTGTACATACCTATCAATATCCACAGGTATGCTTTTCTCGAAGCTCTCTTCTAGTACCTCCTTGAACTTATTGGAATCAATCGATTCTTGAAATCCCAAATAAACCTGAGCATTGTCTTTTGTATCTAGGATATAATACGTTTCCTCCTGTGTGAAATCCTCGTTGAAGTGCTTCTTTGTATATTCTGGTCGGGGATGGCATTGTACAGAAAGGTTTCCACCATCGAAAGTGTCGAGAAAATCGAATCGAATGGGAAACTCTACCCCAAATCGATTAAAACAATCGCCCAGAACAGCCTCAGCCTCCTGAAACATCAAACTATCGAAAGATACTTCAAGGGTTTTACCATTATTCTCGAGCAAAAGACCATTCTCTGGGACAATAAGTTCAAATGACCAGGCGTAGTTTGGCACATCTGGATTAATACCCTGTATATTTTTTTTAATCCAACTACCGCCCCATGTTCCAGGCTCAAACCATGGTCGAACCCGAAATACATTATTCCCCATTTGATGCAATGCCTCGCGAAGATATTCACCCGCCATCCATGTGGGTTCATCGGGACGTTGACCATCAACCATGATATCAACCTTGCTAAGGATTTCCTTTTTATGCCGATTCAGAACAACCCAATCCACAAAGTAGAATCGCTTGTACATAGGCTTATTTTCATCGGGTTCAGATGCTCCAATGTTTAATACTGTTTTTGCCCGGGCACGGAATTGCAGTTCGTTTTTTGGGAGATCAATATACACAAGCGTTCCCTCCCACCCTGCAAGTGATGCTCCTAACCCCATGATAATATTTATATCAGCACTACCATCAGGTTTTATTGAGTTTATCTTAGTTGCATCAAAAAAATCTGGTAAAGAGAGCGTTGTACGTGAACCAAAAAGAGGATCATCTCCGCCTAAATATGGCTCTACCATTTTTCTCACCTCACTTTCAGCCTTAAAAGTCGATGAAAATTCCCACCAGAAAACACGAAGTCCTAGACGCTGAAACTCAGCCGCCAACCTCTCCCTAACTAAATTAAAGGAAACGCCCTGATACCCATCAACAGTAACTATTTTTGAGTCTTTCAGTCTATTGGCAAGAGTATCATAACCCGAAAAAAACTGATCACCAATTATCTGGTGAGTTGGATAAATATCATACTTACCCTTTTCCGTTTTTTGAATATTTACTGGTAGTAAGGATTGCTTTGTATTACGCCAATTATTTTTGTTCATCTTCAATTATTTTTCACCGTCCACTCCTCAAACATTAGAATTGCCGTGTATAAAACCCCTGCTTCTCCTCGAAAAGTGCCCGATCCACGTGGTTTATTATCAACAGAATACCACTCATAAAAACCGTTATTGTCCTTAACCCGCTTCACCATGGGCTGCACCTGTTCATATGCCTCTTGAACAAAACCGTATTTTACAAGTTGCTGAACCATTCTTCCGCCAAACCATGTCCAATCGCCACCATTCTGATAGCTATAAATAGGGTTCATAATTTTATTGGCAAAATATCCTTCAGGGTAAGGCGGGTAAAGCGTAAGTCCAATGGAGGCAGCACCTGCAAGTTTTACACGTTTAACCATTTCGTCCAAGGATGCTTTTACTTCGCCCTTGCTAAGCAGCCCAGCTTCAATGGCAACGGTAGTTCCACCAAAGTAGAAAATTTGGTTTTCATCGAAATCAGGAGAAAATGGAGATCCTTTCTCTAGGTATAGATGAGGAATGAATTTTTTATTCTGTTCATCCCACAAATTCTTTCGGCAGTTTTCGGCAATGCCGTTTTTAATTTTCTCCCATTTACTTCTTGTTTGCGGAAGTAATTCCATCATATTGTTTAAAGCAATTATAAACATTGCATTATCGTATATATCAATGGCGGGATGAGTATTGTTATCGAGATCGACCCCCCAACCATGCTCTGGTTGTACATCGCCCCAGTCGGCAGTAGTAGCACCAATTATTAGCCCATACTGAGGATTAAATCGATTACTCATTAAAAAGTTCATAGCCCATTCAAGCCTTTCACATACACTTTTTTCGCCGATTTTTTCATCAAGGATTGTTCTATCTTTCGTTAATTTAATGTACTTGTAAACTGCTTGCACCAAGGATGATTCTTGATCGGTTTCAACCGTATTTTTATGAGCAGCGTATCGAGTTTCCAACTTTGAGTAGGCGAAATCTGTTTCCTTTTTACCTATTTTTTCAATAGGAGTAAACCCATCGATAATGTTTCCATCATCACCCTGCATCCGGAAAAAAACCAACAGGTTTTCTTTCAAAACTTCTTTAGTATTAACCTGAGCGGCAAGTTCAATAAACGTGTTGTAATCGCGAATCCATACTTCGCGGTAACCTTCACCTGCATTGAATCCAGCTTTCATAACCTCTTTTGCTTTTTCTTTCACAAAAGGGAAATATTGATCATTGGCTATTCTTTCAGCAAGTTCTCTATCTGATTTCTTATTCGATGAACATGCGAAGGCTATAAAAAGCCAAAACAAAAAACAAACTTTTTTCATAGTCACTTTATTATTTAACTGTTTACCTTAGGGTTCAACCTCGAAGCGAATACAATATAAACTGCACATACAATAAGCACATACATGCCTGCAACTATTCCAATGCTATCTGTAAGAAAACCTATTACTGGAGGTATTAATGCTCCGCCAGAAACAGCCATTATCATTAAACCCGAGATTTCGTTTGAACGCAATGGATATTTTTCAACGGTTATGGAAAATATCAGCGGGAAAACATTCGCAATACCTAAACCTATAATAAAAATAATTATCATTGCACTTAATGCCGTTGGAGCAAAGGTAATTGCTAGGATTGCTAATAGCCCAAGAATTGATGTCCCAAACAGAAACTTGCGCGAAGGGAGAAGAGTTAGCATCAATGCACCAACAAAGGTTCCAAGCATTTTTCCAAAGAAATATACGCTTCTCCCTTTCTCTGCGAATTCCTGAACTGCATTGAACTTGTTAATAAGAAACTGCCCTGAAATAGCATTTATTCCAACATCAATACCCACAACAAAAAAAATCCCCAATACCATAAGAACTATATATCCATTTCCTAATAGTTTAAAAGATGAGGTCATAGTCGCCCTCTTTTCTGTGCTCTTAGTTTCCTCTATTCTAACTAAACCTAGCCAGAAAACGGCGATTACCGAAACTACTCCAAATGCGAGGAACATCAATTTCCAATCGCCAAATCTGGATGCGAACCAGACTGCAACGAAAGGGGCAACCATGGATCCTAAAGCTTTTATAAATTGTGAGAAACTTAAAAAACTTGATGCTTTACCAGAGGGAACTACATCAACTAGAAGCGGATTCGCTGAAACCTGAACTATTGTATTCCCAATTCCGAGCAATGCAAAACCAATTAGCACAGAAAGATAGGAGTAAAAAAAGAATGGGAGCAACAGGCCAATAGCCGTAATTACCATCCCCAGATTCAATACATTTCTTTTCCCAAGTCGATCCTGTAAAACACCAACAGGAACTGAAAGAATAAAAAACCAGACAAAAACGACAGATGGGATTAATTGTGATAAAGTATTGCTAAGGTTAAATTCTAGTTTAATACGATCTACACCAATTCCAACAAGATCACAAAAACTCATCACAAAAAATGACATGAGGACTGGAATGGCATAGGATAATTTTAAAGATTTCACATTCATGGCTAATATGTTAAATGAGTAATAAAATACATACTTATATCTCTGCAAACAATTGGTTTTAACTTTTATCTCTCCTTACAAAACATCAACTACATCTTTGCAAGAAGAGGTTCTAACCTGTTATAGTAATCATGCTGAATCAAATGTGCGCATCCAATCAGCGCTGCATCTTCTTTCAATTTCGATAGTACAACCTTTGTATCGGTATTTGATTTTCTTAGTTTCTCATTCAAAGAGAATTCAAATAGATTATAGGCTTTTGATACGTTACCACCAATGACCAACCCATCTGCATCAAAGAGTTTAAGCCATGGACCAAGAAATTGACCAAGGTTCCTCCCAAAATCATTAAAAAGTTGCTGTGCAATGGGATTTGTTTTTGCATCAATAGCAATATCTCTGACGCCATCAACGATTTTTCCACTTCGAATCTTATACTCATTAACAAACCAACGCGTTGAGAAATTATCGTCAGCAATTCCGTTGTTTAAGGGAATATGATACAGACACCCCCAACGGGGGACTCTATAATCTTCAATAACGGGAAGCCCATCCTCAACATAGGCAGATCCAAACCCAGTACCAAGGGTAATTGCAATTATTCTTTTAAAAGGTTTTCCAGAACCACCCCAGGTTTCTCCCAATGCAAATGCGGTAGCATCATTAATAAACCTAATGGGAATAGTATTATTGAGTAACAATTCTGATCTTATGGCCTGTTGCACGTTCAGCCCGTAAAGGCTTTCAAATTTTTGAACCCCTTTTATTAACGAGATACCGTTTACATAATCGAACGGGCCAGGCATTGCAAAGCTAATTCCCGCTAGTCTGGAAAAACCGACCTTTTTTAATGTTTGTTTTAACGCATTCGCCCAAGAATCAACAATTTGAGTTGCAGTCCCAAGATTATCAACAGGCATTTCAATCCTTGTATCGGGTATCACTTGCGCTAATTTTAAGTCAATTGCTGATGTGGTTATATGCGTGCCTCCGATATCAGCACTAATTACTATAGGGCTAGCCATAATGTTATCGTTTAATGTTTATAGAGTACGTGAACTTATCCGCTTTATATAATCCAATATTATACTCAATGGGTCTATTTCCGGGATCATATACAAATCGCTCCCTTTTAAGAACTGGTGCTCCTAAATCAATGTTTAGTTTTTCAGCAGTTGACCTTGTTGCTGGCTTTGCTGAAATATGCTCACATGAAAGCGTAGGAAAGGTAGAGTACTTTTTTTCCATTAGCTCATACAAAGGTTGAGTGTAATCCTCTTCCAAAGTTAGCCCAACCCTAGGATGTATATAGCTTTCAAAGTAAACAAATGGGCCGTCGCTATCGCCCCTTAGCCTAATAATTTTAATTATTTCAGCCCCAGGTTCAAGCCCCATAAACTGAGCAATTTTTTCGCTCATTGCCTCCAATGATGCTGAAACCTGGTAGTTTATAAAACTAATCCCCTTATCGTTCATCTCCTGAGTGAAACTATGCCAACTTTCCAGCTGAGTTGTTATGGTTTTATGTGTAACTATAGTCCCAACACCTTTTTTTCTAATAAGCAATCCTTCATACTCTAGCTTATTTGTTGCCTGACGGATAGTATTCCGGCTCACACCTAACATCTTAGCCATATCTACCTCCTTAGGAAGAAACTCTCCTTGCTGATACTCAGGTTGCTCAACCAGTTCTCTTAAAAGTTTCTCAACCTGAGCGTGCAAAGGCAATGGACTTGAATGATCAATGTATAATTTCATAGTAATATGTTCATATGTTTGAACATATAAAGATATACTGTTTTCTATTCTATTCAAAGAGTTTTAGTATAAAAATAATCATGAATAATTGTTGTAATAATTACTGTATAAGCAGGAAAATAGGTTTATGCTATTGGAAGAAATTTAATAAACTATTATGCTAGGTTTTATTGATTTTGAAATCTATAAAGTGTTTTTTTAATAAATTCAATAATCTCATCGATATACCCAAAAGCTATGGCAGTTACCGTGTCAGCAGCACCATAGTAGATCGCTATTCTACCTAACTCATCATGTAGCGCTGCGCAGTTGCTGAAAAATCGAGCCACTTGGTGCTTGAACTATTATCAAATGCTTTATCTTTCCCCTCACCTGCACTTCGGGCAGTAATAATGCCTCCAGCATAGGTTCGGACAATACGTGTCATACTTCCCGGGCCTGTTATAAACTTCCTACTGTACCCGTAGTCGTACCCACTGCATTCTTTTCATCAATACGCCAGTAATAAGCAGTATTTGCCGTCATTGTGCCTGGATTGTAGGTTGTTCCTGCCTAATTACCAATTGATGCTGGTGGATTGGCAGTACCAAAATATACATTATGAGATGTTTCTCCTGATCCTGCACTCCAACTTAATGCTGCTGTGGTGCTTATACTTGTTGCATTGTTTGTTGGATTGGGGTTAACGGCTGCACCTGGAACGGTTTGTACAATATCAAGAGCAGTGTTTATCGCATTGGCATATTGGGCTGTCTTTGCAGTATTCTTAAAATCGTCGTACAGCCACATAAAGCCACCCTTTATGTTACATGATGTTTGCCAACTATCCATATGGGTCTGAACCTGACTAGGAGTATTATCCCTATCCCAAAGGCCAGGCCAAACAGGGATACATGGAAAGTAATCATCCCAAGTGCATGGATTGTTACCTGCACCACCATCATAACATTGTAGCATGATTAGGTCAACAGCACCAGCGCGCTGGTTATTGGTGTTAGCTGCTACACTTTGCCAGTACGATGAACTTGTGTAGGGGCACAAAGTAATTTTATATCCCAAATCGGCCAACATTACCGCAAATGCAGTTGCTGAAGCAGCATCATAGGTGTTTTCATCATCAAAATTAATAGCATCGATAGAAGGAATTGCACTTTTCAAGGTTTGAAAGTTTTTATAAAGTTTACTGGTTGAGCCTGTCCCTTCAGAATTTACCAATGCTTTGATATTTGCAAAAGTACTTGATCCCCAAGCTGCCAAACCAAATTCAAGCCTTGTAACTGAAGTTGGAGCAGTTTTTAATAACGCCATATCGGAGGCAAAATTAGGGTGTGTGCTGGCACCAACATAAGAGCCATTTGTTACAAGCGGAAACTCTGCATTGAAATTAAGATTTCCACTTGCATCAATGTGAATTGTCCATACAACTAAACATGTAAATCCAGAATTCCGGACTTCGTTAATAGAATAATCACGGTTATAGTACATAGGCCCTCCAGCGTAAAGTGCTGAACCTGATTGGGCTTTAACAACCTTACCTATAATATTAACAAACATCATTGTTAAAACTAAGGCAATTAACAACTTGTAGGTTTTTTTCATCCGTACATTTTTTTAGTTTATTAATAATTAATATGTTACGATTATGATTTTAACACACTTTCTTGAGCGGATAGCCTGTCCCGTTTTGCGGGAGAACACCCATGGGTTTGTTCATGGGTATTCGCGTTAGCTATTTCATGGGTGTTTCATCATAATAGTTAATTAATTGTTAAATAATTCATGTATAAATACAAAATTCCTGAACATAAAATAATGCTGTAATAACTATTTAAACAGATTAACAGTCGGACTGGAAAATGATATCTCGTTGCATATAATCCATATTTTATTGCTTAAACGATCTACAAAGAGTTCCTTTTGATGAATTCGATTATCTCATCAATATATCCAAAAGAAATAGCAGTTACAGTATCTGCTGCTCCATAATAAATTGCAATTTTCCCAAGCTCATCATGAACCGCAGCACACGGGAAAACAACATTTGGAACATCGCCTGTAAGCTCATAAGAAGCAGCAGGAGCCAATAAGTAAGGTTTAGTTCTATAAAGCACTTTGCTTGGCTCATTAATATCCAATAACGCAGCACCCATTGAATACCTAAAGCCGTTACACGTAGTAATCACGCCATGATAGAAAAGTAACCACCCCTCTTTGGTGAGAATGGGAACAGGTCCAGCACCAATCTTTGTACACTGCCAAGCGCTATCGACAAAAGGGGTAACCTTCATTACCAAACGGTGCTCACCCCAGTACTTCATATCGGGGCTGTAGCTGATGTAAATATCACCAAAAGGTGTATGCCCATTGTCGCTAGGGCGGCTCAGCATGGCATACTTGCCGTTAATTTTTTGCGGAAAAAGAACCCCGTTCCGGTTAAAGGGTAAGAATGCATTCTCACACTGGTGAAACTCCTTGAAATCGAAAGTGTATGCAATGCCAATGGTAGGCCCATGATACCCGTTGCACCAGGTAACCCAATACCGATCCTCAATGAATGTTACCCGAGGGTCGTACTTGTAGTCAGAATGCAGAAGTTGAGTATTCCCCGCCTTCATTTGAATTGGGTCATGATCGATTTCCCAATTTAGACCATCCTTACTAAAGCCTGCAAAAATGTTCATCTGCACGGCTTTGTTATCGCACCTAAAAACACCTGCAAAACCATCTTTGAATGGGACTACTGCACTATTGAATATGCTATTCGAAGTAGGTATTTGGTAACGGTTTATAACCGGGTTATTTGAATACCTCCATATAACATCCGTTAGACCTTTAGGCCTATCCTCCCAGGGAATATTGACTTTTGTCTGTATCATAAAAAAACAATTACAAGTGTATTAGGTATATGATTATCATAATATCTTTATCATTCTGTAATAGAATCGGGGTTGTTAAAGGGTACCAGAAAAGTGACTAAAAAAGATGGAATGGTAGCCACTAACACCCAAAAAAAGAACAGTTTATAACCAATCCAATCGCTAATAAAACCGCTCATCATCGATGGAATCATAAATCCAAGGTTCATTATTCCTGTTGCAAATGCATAATGGGCTGTTTTGTACTTACCTGGTGCAACCTGCTGCATCATGAATAGCATAAGCCCTACAAATCCAAAACCGTATCCAAAGTATTCAAAAAATACAGCGGTTCCGATTACATATAAATTCTGAGGCTGAGTTAATGCTAAAAGGGCATAAACTGCGAAAGGAATATTAAAAAAAGCGCAAAGGATAAAAATCGACCTTTTCAATCCACGTCTTGAAACAAAAACGCCAGCCAAAATTGACCCTAAAACAAAAGCAATTGCACCAAAGATGCCATATACAATACCAATCTGTGAGGTTGTAAGCCCTAAGCCACCTTGTTCGCGCGTGGCTTTAAAAAACAATGGGGCTATTTTTATGGCATGACCCTCGGCAAATCTGTAGAAAATGATAAACAGTATAAACCAAATGATATTTTTTTTCTGGAAAAAAGTTTTTATCACATCCCATAGTGTAGCCATTCCATCCTTCATTGAGTGAACCTGATTAGCACTCCCACCGGATGGGAGGTATTTCAAATGATAAATTGCCGCCGTTATTAACACTACCCCAAAACAGGTCATTACAATAACCCAAGCATTTAAAATACCGAAACTTATTTCCAACTGCCCCGCAAAATAAACAAAAGCACCTCCAGCCAAAATCTTTGCAATATTGTAAAAAGCCCCTTGCCAACCTATATATTTCGCTTGCAATTCAGGATTCAACACATTCAAATAAACGCCATCAGCTGCAATGTCGTGTGTCGATCCGCTGAAAGCCACAACTGCAAAAAGAGCGATGGTATATTTGAAAAAATCAGGTAATTGCAATGTTAATGCGACTAAACAAAAGGTAATCCCAGTAAGAAACTGTGTTGCAACAACAAAATGTTTTCTTGTTTTAAACATTTCAAGCAATGGGCTCCAAAGTGGCTTAAGCGTCCAAGGTAGCATAACGAGCGAAGTCCAGAAAGCTATTTGTGAATCAGAGATTCCAAAATTTTTAAACATTATAGCGGACGTTGTAGCTAGTATTACAAAGGGTAGCCCCATTGCAAAGTAGAGTGATGGAACCCAACGAGCAGGATTTGTAATCTGAGATAAATTGCGCATTATTATTGATGAATTAGAGTCATTAGCTAATTATTATCTCATCGATTAACAACCATGGCTTATTTCCAGCAGCTCGATGCCAGTCAGGAATTGGTCCATTATTCTCAATCATAATCTTCAAATATTTACCTTTTTTACCATTTAAATTAATTATTGGTCTGGTAACAAAAGCGTTTGCTTCTGGACTATTCATAGGGTTTACCATCAATTTATTAGCTAAATTGAAATTTGTATTATCATCTGAGAGATAAACCGATATAGATTTTGGAGGAAAAATCCAATTATGGGTGCTTGTTAGATAGCCAATTACTATTTGGTTAATACTGGTCTCGCAAGGAAATTCAATAGTAATATCGCAATCAATCCCATTAAATCCATTCCAATTCCCATCACCAAAAAAAGATTTTCCGCATAATTTATCAAACAGTATCCGTCCGTCTTCCTTACCGAATTGAGAGAGTTTGCTTTTCAGATAGTACTTTGGAACAATCCCATTTTCAGCATATGTAAATCCATTATAGTAGTCCTGTTTGAAAACCTTTGATGGGGATAAACCTTTATGCCAAGCTTTCGCTCTTAGGGTCATCGACCTATTGATTGTTAGTGGATTTCGATAAAGAGTTGAATTCACATTGGGTTCTGTACCATCAAGTGTAAATCTTATTTCAGCACCTTCGGTATTACATTTTAGATCAACTTTTCTGGAATCCTCAAAAACCAAAGCAGGATTGGTGTCAAAAGGCATTAATACAAATCCTAAACTTGAACTTGATTGGTTTTGGGGTTCTACTACTTTAGAAATTGGTAGGTCATTAACCCCTGCCCCCCATTGCATATTCGGTTTACTACCCATAATAAGAGTTAGTTCTCCTCCATCCATTATATTCTGGTGAGTGATATAGGATTTGGTATATTCCTTTCCATTCAATAGAGCCGATTGAATATAAATATTATCGGAGGAAATATTTTTGGCAATAATCGTGAACGACTTACCGTTTTCCAGATTAATTTGCGCTTTTGGATAAACAGGTGAGCCGATAATGTACGTTAAATCTCCGGGACAAACAGAATAAAATCCTAGGCTGCTGAGTATATACCAGGCCGACATCTGCCCCAAATCCTCGTTGTTGATAAGTCCATCAACCTTTGCGCTGTAGAAGTCGTTCATAATCTTATGAACTAGGTACTGTGTTTTCCAAGGTTGACCGCTATAGCTATACAGGTAGGGTAGGTGGTGTGACGGCTCATCACCATGTCCGTATTTTCCGATAAAGCCTGAAATATCTACGTGAGCATCTCCTGTTATATTGGAAGTGTCGGAGAATATCTTATCAAGCCATACGTTGAACTTCTCATTTCCTCCAATTAAACTTATTAATCCGTTTACATCGTGGGGTACATAAGAGGTGTAGCCCCATATGTTACCAGAAATATAATTGCTTTTTAGATCGTTCCAGCTTGACACATCCATTTTACGCCAATTCCCGGTGTACAGGCGAGGGAAAAGGTATTCGTATTCAGGGTTGTAGAGGTATCTATAGCCGATGGAGCGTTTCAGGTAGTATTCAGATTCGGTAGAATCATTCAATTTCTTGGCCACGCACGAAATGCACCAATCGTAGTAATTGTATTCGGTGGTCTTTGAAACAGAACAGTTAATATCACCCGATACAAATCCTGTTGATATATAATCCTCCATCCCGCTCACATCATAGTTTGGTGAGTTTTTGGTTAAATCATTTGCTGCCGCTTTGATAGCCTGAAAGGCTTCCTCTGGGTTTACTCCGGAAATATCTTTTAATACAGCATCTGCAATTAGCGAAACGGTAGGATAGCCGATCATGCAAATGTTATCGTGCCCAAGTAGCTCCCAGCTGGGTAGCTCTACTTTTGAATCGGTAAACCTAGAGACAAGCGAGTTTACAAATTCGCTCGTTTTCTTCTGATCGATTATGGTGAAAAGCGGATGTAGCGCTCTGTATGTATCCCATGTTGAGTAGTTGCTAAATTGGGGTACTTCGGAATGAAATTTTTTACCTTCCACTACATAGCACCCATCAACATCGGAAATTAAATTCGGAGAAATAAAGGAGTGGTATAGCGCAGTATAGAATGTCTTTCTTTGATCAACCGATCCGCCTTCAACCCTAATTCGGTTCAACTTATCCTTCCATTTATTTTTTGCCTCGTTCAATGTGGAATTGAAATTTCTCCCTGATGCTTCTTTTTCAAGATTAGCCATTGCTCCCTCATAGCCTACAAATGATAACGCTACTTTTACCTCGATAGACTCACCTTTTTTAAGGTTATAGGAGATGTAGGCTTTAGAGTTTTTACCTGTAGCCTTTTTGCCATTTTCCGCTATAGTGTCGTTGTTTGCAATTCCATAGCTGGTAAATGGTTTTGAGAAGTTAGCAACAAAGTAAACTGTTCTTTTGCCCGCTTCGCCATTGCTAGTTTTGTAACCGCGAACGGTTGAATCCGATAAGAGTTCAACCTGTGTATCGAATACGCTTTCAATAATGTTATGAGTAGGGTCGATAATAATATTGCTTGAGCCACCGCTGTTAAATGTATATTTATGGAATCCAACCCTTTCGGAGCACGAGAGTTCAACATTTATATTATAATCATCCAGTAAAACAGAATAGTAGCCAGGGAATGCTTTTTCGTTTTTATGCGAAAAACGTGATCGATAACCTTCTTCGGGATTTTTTTCGGTTCCAGGCTTTACCTGTACCGTACCCGATGTGGGCATTAGGAGAATGTCACCTAATCCGGCAAGCCCTGGTCCGCTAATATGGGTATGAGCAAATCCTTTAATAATAGAATCGCTATAATGGTAGCCCGAGCACCAATCCCAACTCTTAAAATCGTTCGATGGGCTAACCTGTACCATACCAAAAGGAAGCGTTGCCCCGGGGAATGTATGCCCATGCCCTCCTGTGCCAATCATTGGATCGACAAGATCGAATGGCTCTGGCGATTTGCATGAAAATGCCAAAAGCAGCAGGGCTGCTGAGGTAAGGATAATGTTCTGTTTCATTGATAATAGGAATATAAGTGGGTGGTTCTTAATAAAATACCTAGTTTAACTTTTTCAAGGGATGTGCCTCTGTGTTAAAAACATGCGTTTCGAAGCTGAATTTTTCTTCTGGGGCAAAAATCAGATATAGGTAACTAAGGGTTTCTGCCAGGAAAAAGCTTTCCATAACATCCTCCTTTTCCTTGGTTGCTACATCCTTTATATGAGCATAGGCTATATCAGTACGACAATACTTTTTTAAGCTTTCGTAGTACTCAACGCCCATTTTCAGGTATTTTTCGTCCTTGGTAAACCGGTAAAGGTAAAAGGCCGATTCAATATTCTCGGGTCTTAGTATATAGAAGCTATTCCCTTCGGGAATCTGCATTGTAGTATAATCAATAGCCTCTGGTTCAACCCCGTGAAGAGTCCAAAGCTTAAAATTTGATTCCTGAAGTTTCTTGGCTTGCTCCAAATCGCCACCAAGACACAAAGTACCTGGATAAAAAGCATCAAGAGCTCCGTATACTGTTGCTTTTCTCTCGCCCGTATTCATATCAACAACGCTGTACCAAAGCCCTGATTCAACCGTTTGGGCTGCATATTTGTCCAATGCTTGCTTATGCTTATCCCATAGAACTTTATATTTTTTATCGCCCGTAAAAAGGTAGTATTTAATTAGGTATTCGAGGTAAGAGTCGATTCCACCACGGATATGGGACATTTTATCAACCCATTCCCCGGTATTTATGTTGATTGAGGAGCCAATCAGGTCAATGCTCGATCGTTTTTCGCTTAGGTATAGTAAAGCCTTCTCGGCCTTCTCTTTAAAGATAGGTTTTTTTGTGATACTCGATAGGGTTGCATACTCTAAAACGTAAGTGCCCAGCTCAGCAGGGTTCGAGATGGAATCGCGAACCGCTCCCGTTTTTAGGTTTACGTATCGGTAGGGTAAACCAGTTGGTGAGCTCCAAACGGGCAGCATTCTGGTAGCTAAATCCTCGGCTAGCTTTAAAAACCGTTCATCGCCATCCATCTGATAGGCTGAAAGCAACCCCCCCAGCAATCTGATAGAAATTTCGAAATGCTGAACGTACATATCCTTATCGAACGATAGTTTTGAGAAGATTATCTCCTTCGCCTCTTTCTTTTCCTCTTCGAGCCCCATCGTGCACATTGTGGAGAAGGCATCAACTGGAGTCATGAGTAGAGATTCTTTATACCAATCGTGAAAGCCACCTGAAAGAGGATTCAAAGCATCATGCCCCCAAGCGTACTTTTTATACCCATTCCAGGCATGCTTAAACTCATCGATCACCTTACTGGCCATCTCCTCTTTATTGACAGAAGAGGGCTTATTCTTCTTAAAGGAATTACAACCCGAAATAAGTAAAGTGCTTATAAGGAGGGTAATAATGGAAATTTTATACATAAGAATTATATGTTAGAATGTTTGGTGTTGGGTCAAATCGGTTGATAACCATGTCAGGGTTTGAAATCCTAATAAGGTTTTATTCTAATCATCAGCCATTTCGACCCCATGACTGAATGTTTTATCAAGAATAAGAGCATTAGATAAAGCAATCCGGATTTACCGGATTGCTTATTACCTAAATCAATAAACCTAAGATTACACTAACAACTAAAAAAAATCGATAAAATCTATTTTTGCCAAACTACACCTTTAAGCTCTGCGCTAAAATTACCGGTAACATCCTTAAAATTGATCCCAGCAACTTTATTTAATGGGAAATAAATTTTAAGATTTGGCTCAGTACCAGTAATTGTGGCATCTAAATCGCCAACAGCTCTTACTTCATCCCAAAGACGAAAATCCTTAATGGTACCATTCATCTTTCCCCAACCATTACCTAGCCATATTTCACCCCAGCCGGAAACATTGGGAACACCGATGTTGGTTTGTTTAGCATATTGAATACCATCAACATAGATTGCTGTTGTTCGAGCAGTATTGTCATGAACAATAGCAATGTGTTGCCAGTTTCCTGGTTTCATTACAAGCGAACCTGTTTTTGGCCCTGTCCATCCAGTACTTGAACTTGTAAAGTTGTATAGGCCCCCTGACTTAGTTATTGCTTCTTCTGTTATCTCTTTGTATCCATAAACCCAAATTCCAAACTCACCATTGTTAAACATTTCCCCCGTACCATCCATTTTAAGAGTTTTAAGATTAACATCAAACTCAACGGTATAGTCCCCTTGAGGGGTGTAGTTAGGTGTAATCCTTAATCCAACAGATTTGGGGTCTTCTCGATCTACATAAATTCCATTGGCATCTGCAACTAGGTAGGCATTAACCAAGCCTAAATTTGCATTGATATTAGTAACCAAAGCATCAACCTGATATTGCTTTGGTGAAGAAGTCTTTAAAGCATTACCAACTTCGATCAAACTTTGTAAATATGCTTTCGTTCCTACTGGGTAATCCCCATTATTAGTTCCTTCCGTAGTAATACTCTCTTTTAATGTAGTAATTGCGGTAATTGCAGCATTAAGTGCACTATAGTCAATTTCAATTACAGGAGGAATTCCATTTGGCACCCATGTAACATTGCCAATAAAAGAGGCTTTATAGTTGCCCGAATTATCAATTACTTCTGTTCCTAAATCCGCATTGAAAGGGAAAAACATGGCAAGGTTTTGTTCGCTACCCATAAGTATAGCATCCTTATTGGTGCTTATTTCCGATCCACTTCGCGCTGTAGACCAAAACCTTAAATCCTTCACCATACCATTCATAACCCTATCGCTTCCCCACATTAGTACATTTCCAACTGTAAAGGGGTCTTCATTACGAGAGTTGACATAGGTTGCTGTTTGCGACCCGACTTCAACACCGTTAACGTATAATGTTTGTTTTGTAATTTCATTCACGAAGGCAACATGTACCCACTCCCCTGACTTTACAAGATTTTTTGCTGTGGTTTGTTGAGCCCAATCACTACCAATACCGACTGCAAAGTTAAAAGAACCGTCACCAAAACATCTCACCTCAAACCCTTTACCATCTGTTACTTTGCAAAAAAGTTCATTGCACCATCCTCTTTGAGCTAAGTCGAGAAAATAGAACTTGGCTTCAATAGTGAAACTTTGGTTTGTAAGAGATTGTACTGAGGTTCCTGTTTTTTCAGATACTTTTATGCAGGTTCCTACGTCCTGATGTATCCAAGGAATAGCCAGAGTAACAACGTTTGCTTTGAACTTATTAATGTAAATAGTTACTTTATTAGCAGCATCATCAAGTTCTGCTTCTGCTTTGGAATTTTCCTTTTTCCATTCGGCCCAAACAACAACCTCCTGCAGTTCTTTTTTAGAACCAGGTTTATATTGGCCAGGTAGAGTACCCTCATTGCTATTGGTTAAAAGGGTTTCGGCCTCAGTAATAACGGCATCCAGCGAAGCATTAGTAAATATCTTATTGGTTTCATCCTTTTTACACGACACTGCCATAAGCAATAACAAGATGATCGTAATTCGGGAAAGGAAGTTTCTATTTATATTTAATCCATTCATCTCTTTAAATTTTAGCATTCGATATAATGAGCATTATAGTAAATTAAAAGTTACTATTCATTAGTCCAGCAACCTTGGTTTCAGTACCAGCAACATCCCACCATAGCCTTATGTCCATACGATCCTTATCAAGTGTATTAAAAGCAGCAGGAATTGATTTGCTATTCAAATCATGCTGGTTATTAGGGTATCTGATACGCTTGACATATGTATTAGGCGCAACAGTTGCATTACTACTTATTCCATCAATAGGTAAGGTAAGATCAGGGTAATCAGTTCTTCTGAAATCGGCCCATCCTTCAACCCCGTTGGGGAAGTTTGAAATCCATTTCTGGGTAATGATTTTCTTAAGTTTAGCTTCGTTTGAACCACTCAAATCAGCTACACCAGCAATATAGCTCTGAGCAGCGGTAGCATCAACCCCAACATAATTCATCGAAGCCTGTATTCCCTGCTTGTATAATGCATTAGCATCACCGCCCCAACCTCTTAAAGCTGCTTCGGCTTGCAAGAAAAGAACCTCGGAGTAGAACATGATTGGGCAGTACATAGCGTTAACACCTTCACCAGAAAAATCTTTATAGCCGCCAAACAAATTAATTGTGGCGCGATCGTATTTATCAGTAGGCATATTAATTCCATAACCATTTTCTAGACCATTATAGGTAGCAAGACCCAAGGACTCTCTTGTTACTGCTTCATCATCCCTTTGATAGGTAAGCCATAGAGGTGTACGAGGATCTTCTCCAACCGATGATTCGCTGTATAGATAATTTGTGAAAGTTTTTGACACTCTAACGTTACCCCAAAACCATGCCGTTTGATGTAAATAATCGTACCATCCTGATTTCCACATGGGAACTTTTGCCACATCATCGTTGCTTGTCATCACTCCCGCTAAAATAGCTGATGAAGCTACAGCTGCTGCTTTTGTAGGGTCTGCTTTTGATATCCTCATTGCCAAACGTAAACGAAGAGAATTACCAAATTTTTTCCATTTCTGAACATCGCCTTTGTAAATCAGGTCGTATTCACCATAGTTTACTTGTGTTCCAGATCCAGGTAAGCTATTAACCGCACTTTCTAATCGCGCAAATAGATCGGTGTATATCTCCTGTTGTGTATTGTATGGAACAGTTACCCCTTCACCGGCTCCAAAATATGGGATATCGCCATATGTATCTGTCATTCTTGACCACCAGTAGCAAATCAAAATTTCGTTGATTGCAAGTTCTTCTGCATAGATAGGATTATCCTTATACTGCTTATTAATTGCAATGGATTTTCGTAAATGCTCCGAATAAAACTCCTTCCACTGATTTCCAATCCATCCATCATTATATTCATACCTAGGCGAACCAAATCCTCGAACGGTATTTGCGAAATACTGACTATACAGATCTGGATAAAGATTAATGTTCCTCTGGTAATTGGCAAATACGGCCTGTTCGATACCTGAAAGGAAATAAGCAGGGTTGACCTCGGTTACTGCGTTAGGAATTGTATTCATCTCCTCAAAATCTTTAGTACAGCTGCTCACAGAAAAGATTAAGAGAAGTGAAAATATGTATACTATTATATTCTTCATATTAGTAATATTTAATGGTTAAAATCCAATGTTTATCGAGAAACCGTATGTCCTAGCGGCAGGAATACCTCCAAAGTCAAGTGCCTGAGCAGCGTATCCATTACTGTAAGAACTTGCATCAGGGGCTGTTCCAGGTGTATGCTTGTAGAAATAGAACAAGTTACGGCCAACCAAAGCAATCCTTGCACTTTTAACTGCTGCAAATGGAATTTTATCTAGCAAATTTTTAGGTAGTTCATACCCTATAGCTAATTCTCTCATTTTCATATTTGATGCATCGTAAATAAACTCCTCACTAACTGAAGAAACTCTACCCCAATACTGCTGCGCTGAGATTAACGTATTATTTACGCCACCGCTTTCCGTTGGCCCATCAAAGAAAAATGACATTCGGTCATTTGTTACCGTTCTTTGAGCGTTACCATTAGCAGTTGCAGCTTGTTCAGAAATTGATAAGATATCACCACCTTGTTGAATAGAAATAAGCGCAGAAAGATACAACCCCTTATAATTCGCTTTTAATGAAACAGAGCCGGTCCAATCAGGTTGCATATTGCCTATTGTAACTAAGCTATCCTGAATCATTGGTAATCCATCAGCACCAGCAATAATTTTACCATTAACATCCTTTGAATAAACTGAACCGCTGATATCACCCATCTTTTCACCCTCAATACCTATAATACCGCTTCCAAAAGGATATACTTTCACATCTGGATCTAACTTTTTAAGTATAGTCGTGTTTTTAGCAAAATTAAACCCTACTTCAAGTTGAAAATCTTTGGACTTAACGGGTGTAGTATTTAATAATATTTCAACACCTTTATTGGTAATTAAGCCAGCATTAATAAGTTTCTTTGAATAACCAGTGCTTTGATCCATTTCTAATGGCAATATTTGATTCTTTGTTTCCTCATCATAGTAGGTAAAATCAAGACCAATTCGATTATTTAAAAATCTTAGATCGGCACCAAACTCAACAGAAGAAGAGATCTCTGGCTTCAGGTTTTTGTTTACCAAAACTCCAGGTACATTTCCATTTAAAAGGTTAAAATTCCAAGTAGTTATAAAGTAATTCTCATCTATCCAATAAGGTTCGGTACCTTTCCCCACCTGAGCCCATGAGGATCTTACTTTTGCATAAGAAAACCAATCGGGTAGTTTTACCATTTCAGAGACAATCCCACTCAAACTTACAGATGGATAAAAATAAGAATTATTATCAACTGGAAGAGTTGAAGGCCAGTCGTTTCTGGCTGTAATATCCAAGAAAACAAGTTTTTTGTATCCAAACTGAGCAAATCCATAAATCGATTGAACTTCTTGCTCTCTGAAATCCTCCGAAGATGTGATGTTTGTTCCATAGCCTAAGAAATAGTTTCCTTCTGAAGGTAAAAGTCCCGACTTGCTGGTAAGTTTCTGAGAATATGAATACATTCTATTTCCACCAGCATTTACACTTAATGAGAAATCCTTAAAGTCTTTGTTATAACTTAATAAAAACTCTGAGTTTTCCTCCTTAAAGAATTTTTGCCCTGTATTATAATCAGGTCTTTGAGAATTTACATTGTCTGCAAAATAGTACCCATTGGTTGTTCCCTCACGATAAAAATCTAGTCCATATTTTAACTTCAACTTCAACTCTGGAATAATTGTAAAAGTAGTAGCAAAATACCCAAATCCACGGTTTCTTTCATCGTTATTATAGGTTTGCTCTTGCAGAAAATATGGATTTCGGTAATTTGCATTTGTTGTTGTGTAAAGTTTTTCAATATGCCTACCATCAGAACCAATAACGACACCTGCTTTTAGGTCTCTATTTCTAATGTTCATTGGCATGGCATCGAAATAGGTTATAATACCATAGTATCCCATTTCCGGCCTATTGCTACCTTTTGTAAGGAAATAGGATGCTTTAGCATCAATATTTAACCACTTTGAGATATTGTAGATAGTGCTTAAATCGAAATTGGATTTGTTTATTTTATTGCCTTTTAAAATACCCGTTTCATTACCTTTTGAAGCAGAAACCCTAATCGAACCGTTCTCGTTACCAGCAGAAACCGAAAGATTATGGTTTTGGCTTGTACCATCACGAGTAAAATCCTTTATCCTATCGGTTTGTGCAGAATAAGGTATTAACTCCCCAGTCCAAGATTGCAGCATTTGACCTTCCATAAGAGGCCCCCAAGAGGATGTTCCAAACCTATCGTAAACACCGTTACTTCCTTGACCATATTTATTTTGCAGTTCATGAAAATATGCCAATTTTGAGACAGTAAAGTTTGTACTATAGTTAATATTCAATCCCTTTCTAGTCCCTTTCTTTGTGGTAATAAGTATTACACCGTTACCTGCCCTTGAACCATATAATGCTGCAGCATTTGCACCTTTCAACACTGATACTGACTCAATATCCTCTGGATTGATGTCTGCTATACCACCTGCAATTTCAGTTCCTCCCCAAACACCAGCCTGATTATCGCTTTGGTTTGTATTACGATCAATAAAAGTACTTGAGCTATTAAAAGGTACACCATCAACAACAATCATCGGTTTATTATTGTCTGTTAGAGAGCTAGCACCCCTAATCTCAATTCTGGAAGAACCACCTGCACCGGATCCTGATTCACTAATTATCACACCCGCAACTTTTCCTTGTAGTGCAGTGGAAATGTTAGCATCACCAGCTGTGGTTAAGTCTTCAGACTTAACATCCTGAACAGCATATCCTAACGATTTTTTTTCTCGTTTTATTCCTAACGCAGTAACCACAACCTCATCAATTTGTTGACTTGCAGCCACCATTGCAATATTAACCTCCAATAGATCGCCAATAGTTACTTCCTGAGTATTATACCCAATGAAGGACAATCGCAGAAGGCTACCTTTTGCAGCTTCAATAGAGAATTTCCCATCAATATCTGTTGAAACACCTTGATTCGTCCCAACAATAATAACTGATACCCCTGGCAAAGGTAACCCTTGTTCATCGACTACCTTTCCTTGAATCATTTTTCCTTGTCCATTTGCATGAAACGACACGAAAAGAGAGATAATTAGCAAATACAATATTCTTCTCATAATCAAATACTTTTAAATTTAGACTCTTGAAAAGCGTAAACGATGGTTGTTGACGTAGACTTACGCTTACATCTTAACTGTTTAAGCATTTTTTTTCTTTTCATAAATAGTTAGGTTTTTAGGGTTAAACATTACACTTAATAAGCTATTAGTATCTATTAATGTGTTTATAAAAATTTGCAAGAACTCAGAAATATTTCCCGTTTATCTGTTTTCTTTAAAGAATCATAAATTATTTTTCATGTATTCCATTCTCAAATAACAATGAATTTTAATCGTCGGGCTATAATATTTTACCTGAATAGTATAACAAACGTCCAAGTCATTACATGTTGCTAATATGCAGATAGATACATTTTCGTTTTACGGCAAGAATCTTTTTATAGGATTTTCAGCTATACGACTTAGGATAATTATTATGCTGATATTTTGTTGAACAGGAGTATTACACTTGTGTAGTTTTAAACTTGTGTGAATTTATATATGTTTTTTATTGGAGGTTGCTTTTCAATACCAATCCTAACCTTTCTAAAATAAATAAGCGAATTAATAAAACACTATAATTAGGGCTTGCTGAATAAGTCTTAACGAATAGATTATCTGCCATATAAATACAGTTAAGTTCATTTTGGATGCAAGGTTTTTCTCATGTACTACTTGATTTCCTTGCATCTTTTACTTTTTCCTTGATGAAAAACCTGCCTGTCGGTAGGCAGGGTAGGCAGGGTAGGCAGGGTAACAAAAAATCAAGGCAAAACTATGGTTATTCGCCCTCTCGGGCTCATGAGGGCTTCGCCGTTCCTCCCGCTCTACTGCAAGGCAAGAATTACTGCAAAAGTAGGCAAGCCCCTTTTGCGTAATTCTTTGCCTCGCAGTATTGGCTCCGCCGAGCTCTCTTCGTTCGGTTCACGACCTGTCTGGCTCGCAGTTTTAGCTTCGCTGAGCTCGCCCTTCGGGCTTCGGTTGCCATCCCACCGCACCTGCTACAACCATGAATCCTGAAGCTATAATTCTTTTTTCAAATCGATAAATAGGTTGTTTGACTTAATCAGCAGACCCTAATTAGAAAGGCTGTGGTTTGGAATTGTGAGAAATTCCAAACCACAGCCATGAGGAAATCTATAAGTCTATAGCAATTTTTACTATACCGATAGACACTAACTATGAATATATCTATTAGAACCTCTGATTGCACCAAATGTCTTACTCCCCCTTTATGACTTTTAGCATGGACATGTTAAGCACAAATCATTTATCATTAATTCTACTTTAACAGGATTCGATTTACACTTGATTTTTCTGCATTTTT
>Ga0105099_10000135_pt1 | contig 46576 bp, 62 predicted proteins | sample PPLLak3cmMay2015_2_FD_79138 | JGI IMG/M metagenome (GOLD analysis project Ga0105099, IMG submission 79138) | Freshwater sediment microbial communities from Prairie Pothole Lake near Jamestown, North Dakota, USA - PPLs Lake P8 Core (1) Depth... | ecosystem: Environmental > Aquatic > Freshwater >... | reverse complement strand
CTGCAGATAAAAAGAATGGCCAAAATATAAAAGCTATGTTTATATCATGGTTACAAAAAAATCATCCTGAAGTTTGGAAAAGTATTGAAGCTAAGGGTGGATTTGATAAATTATTAGGTAACAAATTCCCACCAGCAGATATAATTATAAGTGGTACAGATAAAAAACAAGGGATTGAAATTAATCCAGATAAATAGGAGAAATAAAATGAAGAAGACTTTTAGTAAGTATTTAGAAAGTTTGTATAAATATGAAGAAATGAGTATAACTAATTTAACATTTTTAAGCGCCAATCCGGTTATTAATGTTGTTAATAAATTAGATAAAACTCTTGATACATTTAAGTCTGTTATGGCAAAAGAAGATAGTGTTGATGGCGTGGTAAAACAAAGTGAAAAATTTAAAACAGAATTCAAAACTTTAATTGAAGATATAAAACAAACAACTAAAGATTTTGATAAATTTGTTAATTCAATTCTAGATAAAGAAATTAAAAAGTTACAAAATAGATCTGAAAAAGAAGAGAACGCGGAAGAGTCAACAGAAGTTAAAGAATAATTATGACAATTGTTAACCCGATTTATCAATATTATTATTTTGGAATTTATTCATTAGAAATGGGTAAATTCCTTAAAGATATATTTAGTGGTTTTAGATTAAAACCAGGCGGGGATATTATAAATTCTCAAGTTTTTTTTGGTGTTCCTCAAGCGGCAATAAGATTTTATCAAGAAAAATTTAACGGCCAAATATTATTACCTATGGTTAATTTTTATGTAACCGATACAATTAGGAAGCCGCAGTTTGAACGTCCTAATATAAGATTATGGTCCAAAGAAACATATAATCCGACAGAAGGTAAATACGAATTTACACGAGCTCCAATGCGTTTTGATATAACATATTCAATTAATATGTGGAATAATTCGATGCGAGAAAGAGATTATATGCTGCATAATTTTAATACAAAATTAATTCAAGGTGGAACATCTTTAATTTATTATCCAGATTATGCTAATTATCCAGAAGTTTTTTTAGCAATGCCAATAATGGTAGATGGTAATTTTAATGATGAGACTGAAGTAGAAGGTTTAGAAGTTAAAGAGACAAGGGATAGAGTAAAGACATCTTTTACAATAAAATGTGAAGCTTTATTGCCATACAAGGCATATGTTCCAAGTAGTATAGATGGTGTGCCGATTGAATATATAGATTTTGAATCATATATTAATACATATATGTTTAATCAAATAAATGATGTACAAAAAACACAAATACCTGTGAATTATTTTCATAAGAAGGCAAGAGTTGATACAGCCGTAATAACAATTACTGCCCCAAATGTTAATATATAGATGTTTTTTATATATTTTTTGTTTTTATTTTCTTAATATATAATATAAATAATTAGAGGGAATATATATGAGATTTAAAATAAATAATAAAAAACACAACCCAATTAAAACTATTTTTTGTGGAGAATCTTTTGTAATTCCTCCAAAAAATCATACTGTAATATTAGAATCACCGGAAATTCCTGAGCACTTTTTAGTATTACAAAAAAACAATAAGATAAATATTGAAATTATAAGCGAATAAATTTATAAGGAGAATTGAAAAATGTCAGAAACTGTAAATGATATATTAGGTAAAGGCTTTAAATACGAACAAAGAATAGAAGTTGAAAATATAATCGAAAAACTTACTGGAACAATTGCCGCTTTTGTTGGTGGAGCAAACTGGGGACCTGTTAGCGAACCAACTTTAATAGAAAAAAGTTTTTCAAATTTATTTGGAACTCCAATAGATTATTATGACTATAGCGACTCTTCAGGACTATCTTGTGAATACCATTTAAATTATTCACCAGTAGCTTGGTTTATACGCGTAACTAATGGTCATGATACAAAAGCAATGAAAGTAATTACTAAACAAGCTGAAGCTGCAAAAGTAACTGGTAATTTAATAATATCCAATAGCAACTTCATGATTAATGCAACCGATAGAGGAGAAAATCTACAAAACAATCTATTGGCATTAAACATTAATGGAACAGTAATTCCTGTAACATTATCACAAACACCATCAGTACCAACTCAAACTAGCCTTTCATTAGCAAGTGTAGTATATGGTACAACATCATCTTGGAATTATTCGATTGGAGAAATACTTGATTTTGAAATAGATGGAAATCATTTTACACATGTTATAGCATCTGGTGTAACTGGTACAACAGATTATTTTACAAACATCGCAGATAAAGCTGTTGGAACATTAAGTACACAAGATGACAGATTATATGAAGAAAGATGGATAGATGCATGTAAAGAATTTATTTTTACTCCGGCTGGATTAGCAACAACAATACAAGCGTCAATTATAAGTTTTACAAACAGCACAATAAAATTAACATCTATAGAAATAGGTGTTGATTCAAGTATTAAGATATTTTCACTTCCAAGACTGTTTAATGCAACGCCGGCAGTTCCTGTTATTGTTTCTGGTGCTAATACACCAATATCAACAATCTTAAGTGCAATAAATACAAACCTAGGAACTGTTGCAACGGCATATATTTCTGGTGTAACTGGATATTTTGAAGTAATAACAAATGAAAGTGGTAGTACTAAATCAATATTGATTGCAAATACTACACCAGCAACAGCATCAACTTATAGTTTATTAGGTTTAGCTACAATGGCTACGGCTAACTATGGAAAAGATTCTATAAATAATGCTGGTTCATTTATAGCAAAATATACTGGAACACAAGGAAACAATATCTATTTTGAAAAGATAGCGACACAAGACGGATATTCCTTAACAATATACTTTGGTAACCAAATAGTTGCAAACTATTTTAATTATAGTTATGATACTGAATCTCCAGCTTATATTGGAACATTATTAGCAAATGATGTAAATGTAAATAAAGTATTAGAATTTTCAGCAGATGTAATTCCTGGATCGACATATATTTATGAATTTCCATATGGTGTTACAGAATTATCTGGTGGAACATCTGGAACACATGAAGGTACAGTTGGTATAGCGGATGCAAAATATATTCAAGCTCTTGAAGAATATAAAAATGTTGACCTATATAATATAGATGTTTTAGCTGTATCAGGTAATGTTTCTGAAGCTGTACATGATAAAATTCAAGAAGTATGTGAACAAAGAATGGACTGTTTTGGAATAATAGATCCACCAGAAGATGTTGCTGGTATAGATGGAAATATATACTCAATGATAAATTGGCATAATGGTTTAATGCCAAGTCTTAGAACCAAAAAACTTGATAGCATGTATGTAACCACTTATTTTCCATGGTTATTATTAAATGTTCCATATAACACAACTACGCCAAATCAATGGCATGCACCGACAACAAGAGTAGTTGGTATGATTTCAAATAATGATAAATTAAGTGGTCATAAGTTTGCAGCGCCGGCAGGACCAAGATCTGAGATGCAATCAATAGAAGCTTTAGCATTATATTTAAGAGAAGATGATAAGGCAAGATTATATGCTGATGAACTTGGAAATTCTATAAACCCTGTTGTATATACAACCACACGTGGATTCTTTGTTGATGGTCAAAAAAATACAAGAAGAAGTTTTGATGCATTAAGTAGACTTAATGTATTAAGAACAGCATTATATATTAAGAAGAAAGTATATTCTATAGCGCCTGACTTTTTCTGGCAACCATTAACAAAAGCTACTAGAGAAGAAATGCAAGCTGTTTTAACAACTATGATGAATGAATTAGTTGATAGAAAAGCTGTTAAGGCTGGATTTATAGTAACATGTAATGATTCTAATAATCCTATTGCTGTTGAAGCCGCAAGAGGTATGGTTGCTTCTATAGAATGGGAAGCTGTTGGAAGTATTGAAAAAATTAAGATTATTTCGACTATCAAAGATAGACGAGTAATTACGACAAGCATAGGATAAAAAAAAATAATATTTTTATAGATAAACATAAAATATTATATATTAAATTAGAATGGAGATTGACACAATATGGCTGGAAATATATTTCAAATAAAACAAATAAATAACTTACAAACTATTAACTCTAATAGATGGTCATTACGTTTTCCGGAGTTAAACTATAAACTATTAGTAAAAGCAAAAAGCTCAGTATCTTTACCTGGTATACAAGAAAGATACCGCGCGGTACAATTAGCACTAGGAGATGATCCATCAACATCATTAGAACTTTCATTAAGCTCAGTATCACTTCCTGCTGTTACTATTGAAGTTGCACCTATTCCAAAGTTTAATGACCAAATAAAAGCAGTAACAAAATTTGCTGAAATAGGAGATATGTCTATAACATTTATAGATTATGTAAACGGATCTGCTTCAGCAATTATGCAACTATGGCATGCTTTTGTTGGTGATAAAAAAACTGGAGCTATAGGATTTAAACAAGACTTTGTTCTTCCTAAAGCTTATTTCTTTGTATATGGACCTGATGCTCCCGGATATGAAGTAGAAACATCACTTGATATTCCTTATTTACAAAAATATGAAATCATCAATATCTTTCCAAAATCTGTTGATTTTGGAGAACATTCCGATGGAGCTGAACCAAGAAAGGTTACTGTAGAATTTGCTATAGATAATATTTATCCGCTTGAAATTAGAACATACAATTACGAAGCTACAACACCAGAAGAAAGATACAACGTACCAACTCTATAAAATATTAATTATATTTAAGACAACAAAGGGAGCTGAATTTAAGCTCCCTTTTTATTTAACTCATTTAAGTAATTTATTTTTAAATCTCTATCTACCATTTTTATAAGTTCTATTTCTTTTATATTGTGTATATTTTTTATATTCGTTGTGTTTTTTGTTGGCAATTGACTTGTTAATTTATCAGGTTCTTCTTGTTTTAATATGTCTATTAGTGATATAGTATTAAATAGTTTATATTTATAATCGGCATTAAATTCTTCAATAAAAGCTTTAAACAATTTAAATGGCATCATTCTTGCAAATCTATATAATGGTGGTATATTATTTATTTTTTTATTTATATCTAACCCATATTTTATAAGTAGTTTTATTTTTTGATATGCATCATTCTGTTGTTTTTCTTGAAATTTTTTATCATCATATGCTACTACTATCCGATGCCATGGGTCAATATTATATAATATTTTATCTGTTAGGGTTGTATTGTTTATTGTATCTATTACATTTGGGTCTGCACCTTTTTTTAATAACATTTCAACAATATCTATTGGCCAATCTCTAACAACTAAACTTAATAATGTTTCTCCATATCCAGTTTGAATTCTATCTGGTATAAAACCAGCTGTATTAATTATTTCTTTTATCTTTTTAAAATCTTCTTTACCTTTACTATACATTCTTATAAGTTCTTGTGCTTCTTTATTTAAAAATACAACTTGTTGTTTTCCACTATCAGTATATATTTTTTTATTTGCTATTCTAAATATCCCCTCTAATTTACCTTGTTTTTCATTTAACCAATCCATTACTGTTTGTGAAAATAATTTATTAGGTATGCCATATTGTTTATCTGGTATTAAAAAAGTTTTATCTTCTATTGGTTCATTATTATCATTTACTATAAAATATGGTTTCATTAAAATTCTTGATATAGGATTTTTAATATTTTTATCATCTGCGTTTATTAAATATGCAATAATAGACCCGCCACGGACATCATATTTCACTTTGTTTTTGTTACATCCATCTATTAAACTCATACACGATGTCCATCTTCTATCTGTGCTCATTCCCGCCACATCTATTGGATGTCTTGATATAACAACCATTTGTTTTTTTTCCATTTTTGAGCCTGCTCTTAATGGGTCTGACTCAAACATTTTAATAAGTTCCGGTTGTTCAGGGAAAAGACGTTTTAATAATTTACCTATTTTAATTATATTCTTACTACCAGTTTTAGGTTGTGCATATCCAGCTTGATAATCAATAATATCATATCCTTCTTTAGATAATAAATTTTCTATTTTTTTGTTTTTAATTGGTTTATTTTCTATAGTTTTAAGAGGTATATATATTCGGTTTTTATTATTAAACCAATCATTATATTTATCTTTATTATACATTCGAGTATAATACTTTGCTTTTGACAGGCTTATTGCTTCTAAGTAATTATTAAACCTCATCATTTTTGTCCTTCAAAGCTTTATGTAATTTTTCATATTTTTCTAATTTTTCAAAATAGCCAGAGGTTTCTATTATTTTATATACCATATTATTTATTGAATAATTTGGATTATCATTTTCTATATTTATTAAATATTTTGTTTTTGTATCTGAGTCTACAAATGCTTCTTTTCTAAAAGCTTTAATTACATTATGTGCTATTTTTATTGCATCTAAGTCTGCCATCATTTCTTGATGTTTTATAGTAATAATTTGTTTTATATCATCTTGTTCTGTTTTATCTTTATTTGAACTTAATAAATCTTTATAATATTTTAGTTCATTATTATCATGTTCATATTCTGAAATTCTATTATCAACGCCAGCCATAAAAAATTTAGCTATCTCTAATATATAACTATAAGGAATTTTAACATGTTGTTTCTGTGGTTTTTTAATCCATTCATCATTTAATAAATCATATGCAGCAAAAGTATTTTCAAAATTATAATCATCTAGTACCAAAAAGAAATTTATTGGATGTTGTGTATTAAATAACATATTACCATTAGGCAATATTTTTCTAAGTTCTTTATATAAACTATTAGGAATATTACTTATTTTTAGATTTATATCTACATCGGCTGTATCATTATATTGATATGTAACAGAACTACCAAGCACTATTACTTCTTCAATTTTCATTCTTGGATAAACTTTTTCTTTCCACCGATTTATTATATCTAAAATAAAATCTTTTGCTTTAGGTATAAATCTGTTGTTATTATCAAATAACTCTGGTACTAAAGTTTCTTTTACAGAATCAAGAACTGACTCTATATATATTTGGTTACTCATTATTTTATTGCCTTTATAACTTCATTTATTACATCTTGCATTTCCCAACTGTTATGGCCAAAAGCATAATCATTTCTAACTGCTATTGGAACTAATATTACATTACCATTGGGATATATTCTTTTTAACATATTTTGATAATTTTTTATTTTTGGACTATTTAGTTTTCCTTCTAAATAACTTTCACTGCCAAAAAATAAATATTTTGAATCTATTGCTTCTATAAGTTTTTTGTTTTTTATCCATTCTTTTATTTTTTGTACCATTCTTGGTGAAGACTGAATGCAAAGAAAATAATCCAAACTATCCCAACTACGACCAGGCCGATGCCAAGAAGAGTCTTGAAAATTTAAAGCAAAATCTGCTTTAAGTTCTGACATTTCAATAAACAACTTTTTATGTGCAGCCAATGTTTCTAATATAGCGTCATGAACATTAGTACCTGCGTCTATAACATATAAATTACTATCCGTCAAAACACCTCTATAATCTTTTGATGGTAAAAAATCTGAAGGGTTAGTTTCATATTCATTACCTCTTAATGCATTATATCCTTTATAATATATATCATCATTAGCCATATTATATTTTGGATCTAAATTAGTTTGACCACCTCTAAAGGCTTCAATTCTTTCTGTTTTTGTTAGCCATTCAATATATGATTTAAACATATTCGTACTCATCCATTAATTTACTTATTACAATATCTGTATCTGCTACATTTCTAAATCTTGATAATTCATCAATAGAACATACAAAAAATAAAAATTTTGGATTTTTTATTTTACATTTTTTATAATAATTAGGTATATTAACATTTTCTATCGCTATATCATCAAGATTACTAAGACTTTCCCCGGCCATAAACGCTTTGGTATCTCTTATTCTTTGAACAGTTAAGAACCCAATTTCTTCGGGTGTTATTTCTTCTATTTTTTTTATCATTTCATCTTTATCTAAATCATCAAATGCATTTATTTCATCTGCAATTCCTTGCAATATATCAATATGAATTGCTTCATCATTACTTATAACATATAAATTGCCATCGCTATCAATTAGTCCGCGGGTATCTTCATCACAAGATAATAATTCTTCTGAAGTAGGATTTTTATATATTGTTACATATACTGACGTATTGGCTGTCGCATATGGTTTTATTTGTGTATTTTTTAATAAGGCTTCTATATATAATTTAAACATTTATTCCTCTTCAAGAATTGTTTTAATATATTCATAATTGTATTTTTTATTATTAAGTTTTGTCGCAAAATCAAATTCATTTAAAATATAAACTCCACATCGATTTTTATAATAACTTGTTGAACTACTAAAATAAACTACAGCCTTAATGCTGTCTTTTTTCAAATGAACTTGTCCCTCTTCGTAGCTGCCTTTTATAATTTCCCAACTATCTTTTAATGCATCATTAAACCATTTTGAGACATCTGTAATATTCCAATTATTAAAATCTATAGTGCTATCTTCTATATAATATTTTAGTTCCATTACATAGCTACCATTTTTTTTAATTCATTATCCCATTCATCTAAAATTTGTTGTGGCAAATCACTTAAAAAACTTAACGAACGTCTTGTAACATTAGGATGTACTTGCGATATATATTCCAAAAAATATCCATTTGAATGCGATATATTTAAGACTATATTTAAATCCGCTATTGTTTTAGAAAAATCATTTAAATCTAAGTTTAATAACATATCATATGCTTTAGAAATATCATTTATTACATATTCTAATTTTTTATTTTTATTCCAAGTTTTAAGCCAATTCTTAAACATTGTTTTTCCAATATTTACTAAAATATTAACTATATGTGAAATTTCTGCACCACCAATTCGTTCAATTTTATTCAATGCATCAGAAATAAAAGTAGGTAAATTCATTTTGGTTAAACGTAAAAATTGAATTCCATTTAATGGATTTTTCAAATCTAATCTTCTAATTACATGTTGTCTATTAATTGGCATGGTTTCAATTATATGGTCACGTATTGAATCTTGTATTTCATCATAAAAAATATCATCATATAATTCAATAATTATTTGTTTCACTAGTTTATGGCGGTCTGCATATCGTGCGCTATCATTAAATATTACTTCTAATAAATCTATAATATTACCTTTATATTTATATCTGTTTTTAGCCCACTCTTCAGCGGAATTTATATTATGTTCATTTAACCATTCCTTAAAAACAATTGATAATTGTTTAGTAATAGTTTTAATTACTGGAGTCATTTTTGTTTTTATTGATTGTTTTATTCTTTCTATTCTTGGTGGAAACTGTTCCGACCTGGATACTTTATGATACTTATATTCCCACTCATATAACATATATAAATTTTTATACAAATCATTATTTGGATATATATCATCAATCCATTCATTATAAATAATATGTTGTAAATATTTTTTCATTAATTATTCCATAAATTAAATATAATATTATTTTACGTATAAATAAAAAAAGAGAACTAATTATTCTCTTTATCTTTTATAATAATTGATTGATTTGATTTAATTCCAAAATCTATTGTATCTTTATGGGTTTTTAATAATATATCTAATCGTTTTCCTTTGATATTAGAACCTATATCTCTAACAACATATTCTGTGTTATTCCATATTATTGTTGTTCCTAATGGCAATAAGAATATATCTGCTGCAATAATATTTTCTCCTTTGTTAATATAATAATCCATTGTAGAACCATCAACAACATGCCCGGCCCAAGATTTATTACAACAATATCCGGGGCAATAAGCCGTAATAGTATAACCATTTAATTCAACATTTTTAGTTTTATTTGTTCTATAAAATATACTTATTAATATAATACTTAAAACAATTAACCCGCTAAAAATACCTAAGAACAATGATTGAATATTATTTTTTGATTTTCTTATTCTTTGCATTTTGTTTTTGTTCTTGTTTTTGTAGTTCTGTAAAACATTTATCGCAATAATCTAGATGTGTATTTTTATGTTCTTTATTACATAATTTACATTTTTTCCACATAAATTTACCCTTCTTTTGTTATAATTTTACTTGTATTATTTTCTTTAACTATTTCTATAATTTTTAACGGCTTTAATAATTCTTTGACAGACTCTTGATGGCTTATTACATATACCGCACTATCCTTTGCATATTTCTTTTTAATTAGTTTTATAAAGGCATCAATAGTATAATGGTCAACATTTGTAAATACTTCATCAAGAAATATTACATTAGAACCAGAAAGATTTATTCTAGTCATATCAAATATAGAAAAATTAATAGCCAAATTTATTTTTACCTTTTCTCCTGTACTTAATTCATCATAATTATAATCTTCTCCATTATAAACCATAGTTTCTCTAAAATTTGAATCAAACATTAAAGACATATTTCCGTTATAAACATAATCCAAATTCTGTTGTAATAAATTATTAAATATAGGAATTACTCTTCCAATAATATGTTGCTTCATAGAATTTTCATTTCCCATATCTAATGTTTGTTTCCAAAAGTCTAATATTTTTAATCGGATTTCTATCTTTTCTTTTTTCTTTCTATATAAGACTAACTCTTTTTCGTTCTGTTTAATTTTGTTTTTGAATTTTAATATATTATTCTTTTTAAGATTTTCTAGTTCTTGTTTTTTTAATGTTATTTTATGATTTATTTCTCTTATTTCATTTGTTGTTGTATTTGGTTTATTATTGTTTGCATTATTTATTACAATATTTTTTAGGTCCGCTGGTAACTCTAATTCATTTAGTTCTTTTTTATACAAATTCCATTGGTCTGTTTCTTCTTTTAATTCTTTTTTTAATTGTAATTCTGTTTGTTGTATAGTTTCTTTTTCATTATTAAGTTTATCTAATACTTTTTTATAAGAATCTATATCTTTAACTAAAGTTTTTTTATTGTCTTCGTATTCTTTTTTGTTTTGTATTTCCCCGCAATTAAAACATTTTATAGGTTGTAAAGTGCTCAAGTTATTATTAAGATTATTTAATAATCCAGACACTCTTTTAATACTATCTTTTGTATTTAATAGATTATCTAATACATGTTTTAATTGTTTATTAGTGTTATTTATTTTTTCATTATATATATTTAATGATAATATTGTATTATAGATTTTTTCTGCCGTTGCTATAATTTTTTCTGGAGTTATATTAGAAGATGTTATTGCTATCATTTTCTTTTGCAACACTTTTAACTCCTTAAAAATCTTTTGTTCTTTTGCGCTTATTTCGGACAGTTCTTCATCGATATGTTCTTTATAGTTTTTATTGGCTATAATAAAACCATTTAATGTTGATGTAACAAAAGAATATTCTTCTTCAGTATCTTTTGTTTTCTTTTTAATTTTTTCTCCCCAATCTTTTAGTTTACTTAGTTGTATTATATTTTCAAATACTCTACCACGGTCTGGTGGTCCAAAGTCTAAAAACTGTTGAGAGTCTTCTCGTGTGAGTAATATAGATTTGTGAAATGTTGTTGGGTTTAATATCACTATAGAATTTATTAAATCTTGTGTTACATCTAAATCTAATTTAGATAAATTGTTCCAACCATTATTTATTTTTTCCCAAATAAATAATGAATTTTTATGTTCTTTATGTTTTCTATATCGTTCTATTTTATATGTATTACCATTGATACTAAAATCTAACGATACTCTTAAATTTTTTCCTGTTTCTTTATTTATAATTCTATCTTTTTTAATATTTCTTATTGCTTCTTTTTGTACTATCCCCCATAAAGCATAACCAATGGCCATAGTAAATGAACTTTTACCACTACCAATAGAATACTTAGTAACATCGTTATCGTTGCCATCAACCATATTATCTAAATTTATTCCATCAATGCTATATACTCCGTTTTTGTGGAAATCAAAGATTTGTTTATCTTTGAATGATAAAAAATTTTCTATTTCTATTTTATGAAATGTCAGCATATTACTTCCTTAATCAAATATTTCTTTTAGTATTTCTTTTTTTGAGAATGGTAACTTTTCATTCTTTTCTAAATAATCTATATATTTTTTTATAATAGTTTCTGGTGACTCATAAACTATATCACTCCATCCATCTATTGTTGCTAATGATTCAGACTCTTGAAATGAATATTTCCATTTTATGTCATAATTATTTCTTAATAATTTTGCTTTTAATTGTATCAGTAAATCTTTTGATACCTTTTTTGTTATCTCTATTTTAATATAATGATTTTTTAATTTTAATAATTTTGATATATTCTCTTTTGTAAGAGTTGTTTCTATAAAATTTGGTGTGGCGACATTTTCATAAAAAGAAAATTTATCATCATAAGTATTATATATAACAAAACCATGTTTATCTTTTTGGTCACCATGTCTTGATTGTAATGGGGCACTAACATAAACGATATGGTTGTTATCTTGATAACCATGATAATGGCCAAGGAAAACTTTATTAAACTTTTTTAAGTATCCTTTTTTAATTTGTCCAATCGAATTATTTATATATTCACTTGCATTTTCATGAACCTTAAATCCAATAACACCCAAGTGACTTAATAGTATATTATTTTTTTTATTATCAATTTTAATATTATTGATTTCATTTATTAAATTATTTTTTATATATGGTAAGCAATGTAATATATTATCTCCTAAGTTTATACAAGAATATTTGTCTGCAACAAATACATTGTTATAGGTTTTATAATTGCTAACTAAATTTATTTCAGTGTCATCGTTCATTACCATATCGTGGTTACCTGGAATTAAAATCATCGGCCAACGAGCTGCAAACTTTTCAATAATTCTATCAACCCTTATAAGACCTTCGGTAGCTACAACATGCTTACTATCAAACAAATCACCTAAGTGTACAATAATATCTATATTTTGTCCTTCACATAATTTATAAAAATTTTCAAACATACTATCTATATGCTTAAAAAATCTATTGTTTTTTCTCCATATATTTAAGTGTGTATCGCTTATAAATGCAATCTTAAAATTCTTATTATATAATCCATTAATAATTGACAAATCTATCATCTAAAACTACTCCCTAAACTCTTGAAATAATATTAAATTATATTTAATATCGACATAGTATATCTATAAATAATCATATTTTTTTCTTAAAAAGCTAAAATAAAATAGACGTTTTAATAACTAAAAAAATAAAATAAAACTGTAGCACATAAGGTTAGGTGGTTAAGACATGTCATCATTTTATCAAAGATTTTATAAATACATATTTTCTTTATATGTATCTTTTTTTTCTATAGTATTTTATTTTTTAGATATTTATTTTGATAAACATTTTTTTGTTAATAATATTGAATTACATGAAAATATAGAAAGAATAATTAGTATTTTATTTATAGCTATTTTTAGTTATATTTTTTATTTATTAATACAATATGTTAAAACAAGTAAAAAAGTATATTATAATTTATTTAAGGATGTAAATGTTGCTATAATGGTTTTACAAAAAAAAGACAATAAGAATATTATTGTAGGATTTAATAACATGTCTGAGACATTATGGAAGATAAAAGAAAATGAAATATTAAATAAAGAATTTGAAGATGTTTTTCCAGGGTTTAAAAAAGAAATATCTTTAGCTATAAATAACACTTATTGTTGTAATACACCTAACTCTATATTAAATTTTAATTATATAGATAATCAATATAATAAATGGGTAGAGATTTATATATCTAAATTATTAACAAATGAAATAATTATAGTTTATGCAGATATAACCAAAAGGAAAAAAATTAAAGATATATTGGAACAATCAAATAAAGAAAAAGAATTATTATTAAAAGAGGTGCATCATAGAGTTAAAAATAATTTATCTGTTATATCTGGCTTATTTTCATTACAACTAGATAACACAAAAAATAAAAGAGTAAAAACAATATTAAAAGACACACAAAATAGAATTAAGTCTATGAGTCTTATACATGAAAAAATATATAAATCAGAAAAATTAGATTCTATAAATGTCGAAGACCACTTAAAAAGTTTAATAAATGTAATATATGAAACATTAAAAACTCCAAAATTAAATATAGATTTTATATTGAATATAGAAAAAAATGTAATATTAAATATAAACCAAGCAGTACCAATTACATTAATATTAAATGAACTTATTTCAAATTCAATTGAACATGCTTTTATAAATAAGAAAAAGGGAGTTATTGTTATTGATTTTTATCGTAATAATGGTAATTATGTTTTAACTGTAAAAGATGATGGTATTGGTTTACCTAAGTCAATAGATATTAAGGACATAAATAATATTAAAACTTTAGGGTTTAAATTAATTACCAGTTTAGCCCAACAATTACAAGATGATATTGAAATAAAAATAGATAAAGGTACGAAAATTAAAATAACATTTCCTATATGGCAAAATAACTATGAATAAAGAAATAAAAATATTATTAGTTGAAGATGAAGCAGTAACACAACTAGAAATAAGAAATATATTAAATAAATTAAATTATAAAATAATAGGTCCATGTAACACAGGACAAGATGCTATACAATGTGCATTATCAAATGATATTGATTTAATATTAATGGATATAAGATTGATAGATAATGTATCTGGAATTGATGCCGCATATGAAATTACAAAACATAAAGATATACCAATTGTATTTATGACGGCATATTCAAATGTTGCAACATTAGATAAAATTATTAAAACAAATCCATATGGATATTTAACAAAACCATTAGATCATAACACTTTTATATTAACAATACAATTGGCCCTACAAAAATATCAAGAAAGTGCTAAAATGAGAAAAATAATAGAAGATCAAAATAGTTTGTTTAATGATATAGTTATTGCCATTGCTAATATTACAGAACAAAGAGATCCATATACTGCTGGCCATCAAAAACATGTAAGCAGATTAGCAACAAGAATTGCAGAACTTATGCATTTACCAAAAGAACAATGTCGAAGTATTTATTATGCTGGTTATGTTCATGATATAGGAAAAATATCAATACCTGGAGAATTTTTAACAACTACAAAAAAACTATCTAAAGCTGAAAGAGAAATATTAAATTCACATGTAGTAAATGGTTATGAAATTTTGAAAAATATTAAATTTCCATGGCCGATAGCAGATATTGTATTACAACATCATGAAAGATTAAATGGTAGTGGTTATCCATATGGATTAAAGGGTAATGAAATTTTATTAGAAGCACAAATAATTGCTGTAGCCGATGTTGCCGAAGCAATGTTTATGCCACGTCCATATAAAGAAAGAGGTCTTAAAGAAGAAGTAATAATGGAACTTGATAGTAATAAAAACATATTATATAACGAAGAAGCTGTAAAATTTGCAATACCAATAATTAATAAAATTGATAATAATTTTAATTTTTCATAGATAAACGGGTTATAAATATTATATAATTATAAATAAAAATTAAAGGAAATACTATGGAAGAGATGATATTAAATAATTATTATATGAAACAATATAATAAGTTTGATAAAATGGTAAAAAAGTTTTGTAAAGAAAAAGATATAAATTATAAGTTTATAACATTTTTGAATTATAATAAAAATGCATTTGCAAGTGAAACTTATAAATATTTATATGTTGCACCTAAGATTTTTTTAGCAAGCAGTAAGTGTTTTGAAAAGTATTATAATAATTTAGATGCAGATTTTGCAAATGATATTATACAAAGAAAAGAATTATATGAGTATCGGAATCAAGTTAAAAAAAATAAAAAGTTATTTTCGTTTTTTAAGAAACAGCTCAAGGATGATTTCGTTTTATAGGAGAATTTATGAAAACTTTAATGATTAGAACAAATGACGGAACGGAAACTGTAGGTGAAAATAAAAATATAGTTTTTGAAAATGAAAACCGCAAAGGGAATCTGGTTAAAAAATTTAACATTGATTTGTCAAACTATAGTATAAATTTTCTTGTTGAAAATTTAGAAACAAAAATGATACCCAAAAAAGAAATAAAAAACTTTGATGAGATAATAATAAAAATTTTATCAACAACATTAGGTTCTCTTATATTTCAAGACTTAAATAACTCATGTAATTTTTTAATATATGATGAAGACGAAGATAAATATATTGTTTCTAAATTTGAAGATATTCAAGAATACGATTCAATTTTATGTTATGATGAAATTACAGATGACTATTGTATTGCAGAAGTAAAAGAAGTATTTTTGTATGATAGCATATTAGATTCAGAAGATAATAATCCTACCAGAGAAATAAAATTATCAAATTATATATTATATAGTGAAAATAATGGAATAATACTTAACAATATTTTAATATTACCATAAAGGAAAAAATATGAAGCCATTGATTTTGTTAGTTGGAAAAAGTGGTAGCGGAAAAAACTATCTGATAGATACATTTCGTTTAACTCCATTAGTTAGTTATACGACCAGAAAAATCAGAACAAAAGAAAAAGACGGAATAGAACATAAATTTGTATCAATGGAAGTGTGGAATCAATTATTTAATAATAAAATCTTTAATGACATTGTAGCCGCATGGACTAAGTTTGATAATAATTTTTATTGGACAACTTACAGTGATATAAACGATGAAAATAATCATGTCTATATAATAGACCCCAAAGGTATTAACGATTTATTAAAGGCAAAAGAAAAAGGATTAATTAAGAGAGAATTAATAATAGTATATTTACATGCCTCAGAAAGAACTTGTGCCGAAAGGATGCGGATACGTGGAGATTCTGAAAAACAAATAAAAGATAGAATATACCATGATAAAAAAGTTTTTGAAGATGTACATTATGATGTTTTGTTAAATGTTGATAATTAGAGGGAAATATGTTTCAACAGAAAATAGCTAAAGAAGTTTGGGAAAATACATATAAATGGGAAACAGATAATACACCAGAAGATACATTTCGTCGTGTTGCTAATTTTGTTTCTAAAAATGAAAAAGAATATAAAGATATATATTATGATATATTATCAAGTTTCAAATATATTCCCGGCGGAAGAATATTATCCAACGCAGGAACAAACCTAAAAGGTACAACCCTAATGAACTGTTATGTATCTGGTTTTAAGGGTACTCATCAAGATAGTATTGATAGCATTTATGATGAATTAAAAAGACAAGCGAAAATATTAAAGTCCGAAGGTGGTTATGGATTTTGTTGTGATGTTTTAAGACCCCGCGGCGCTTATATAGGTGGTATTGGTGTAGAAAGCCCTGGAACGGTAGAAATATTAAAACTATGGGATACATCTTCTTCTGTTATAACAAAAGGTTCTGACCTAAAGAAAAAAGACAATAAAGGAAAGAATAAAATTAGAAAAGGTGCAATGCTTGTTTCTATGAGTTGTTGGCATCCCGGAATAGAAGAATTTATTACAGCAAAACAAAACCCAGGTAATTTAACAAAATTTAATATGTCTGTCTTAATTACAGATGAATTTATAAATGCTGTTATAAATAATAAACCATGGACATTAATGTTCCCATCTACTTCATTTGAAAAATATAATGATGAATGGGATGGTAATATAAAAAAATGGATAGATAAATCATATCCCGTAACGATATATAAAGAATATAAAAACGCAAATGAATTATGGGATTTGATAATGACATCTACTTATAATAGAAATGAACCTGGTGTTTTGTTTATAGATAGAATAAATAAATTAAATAATTTATATTATTGTGAATATTTATCTGCAGCCAATCCATGTGCTGAAGAACCTTTGCCTATTGATGGTTCATGTTGTTTAGGTTCAATTAATTTAACTCAATATGTTAATAATAATTCTTTTGATTTTAATCAATTGTTAAAAGATATTCCACATATAGTAAGATTTCAAGATGCTATAATTGATTTAACTAATTATCCATTACCCGCTCAAAAAGAAAAAGCACTTAAAACAAGAAGAGTTGGTATAGGATATATGGGTTATGCTTCTATGCTTTATATGTTAAAGATGGCATATGGTTCAAAGGAAGCTTTAGATTTTACAGATATGTTATGTAGTACAGTAACAAATGCTTTATATGAAGCTTCGGCAAATTTAGCAAAAGAAAAAGGCAGTTTTAAGGATTATAATGAAGAGTTATATTTGAATTCTTTATTTATAAAAACTGCACTAAATAAAAAAACAATAGACCTAATTAAAAAAAACGGAATAAGAAATTCACATTTAACAACAATAGCACCAACAGGCAACAGTAGTATTTTTGCTAATTGTGTTTCTGGTGGATTAGAACCAATATTTCATTCTTCATATATAAGAACAATTATAGAGTCAAACATACCAGAAGGTTTAATATTACCAACAAATATATCTTGGGATAATCAAAAATATGATTGTAATCATGATAAATGGAAATGGGTTATGGAAGGTGATGAATGGATTTTAAGAAAAGAATTTAATAATACAATTTACAAAATAGACCGCAATAGAGGCTTGACAAAAGAAGAATTAATATTTGATTATTCATTAATTAATAATGATACCGAAAATGTTAATGTTGAAGTATTTACAAAAACAGCACAAGATTTAAGTATTGATGAACATATAGATACTATGGCAATATTTGCTAAATATATTGATGCAAGTATAAGTAAAACAATTAATTGTGTTTATAATATATCTTTTGAAGATTTTAAGGAGATATATTTGAAAGCTTATAATACTAAATATATTAAAGGTTTTACAACATATCGAGCTGGAACTATGACATCTGTTTTATCTGTTGCTCCATTAAATGGTAATGGGCATATTATAGAACGTAATGCACCAAAGAGGCCTAAATCTATTCCATGTCATGTGCATAGAATTACAGTTAAGGGTGATAAATGGATTGTATTTGTTGGATTATATAAAGGACATCCATATGAAGTTTTTGCTGGTAAAGTTGTATTAGTTGATATTCCATCTAAAATAGATACAGGAACTTTAACAAAACAAACTAAGGGAATATATTCATTTGAATATGAAGGAGAAACCATTATAAAAGATGTAACAAAGATATTTGAAAATGAAAATCATGAAGCATTAACCCGATTGATTTCTACAAGTTTAAGGCATGGAGTTCCTATGGAATTTTTAGCACAACAATTAAGTAAATCTAAAGGAACCATAGTTGATTTTTCAAAATCTATTTTACGTTCTATTAAAAAATATATTCCTGATGACGCTGTTGTTAAAGAAAAATGTTCTTCTTGTGGCGGTGAATTAAGATTTAATGAAGGTTGTTTTGTTTGTATGTCTTGTGGTATGAGTAAATGTGGTTAAAAAAAATAATAATAGGAGATTGATTAAAATGTTTAATATAATTGCGTACTTAGGAATGGTTTTTTTGTTTTTTATTTATTCTATGATAAGATGGTGATGGTAATGATATGATTGTATATTTAATAATTAGTTTTTTGTTTTTTGTTTATTCTTTGGTAAAAACTCCATATTTAACTATAAAGGAGTTTTTATTATTGCTTTTAATTAATTTATTTTGGGCCCCAATATTTATTATGGTAGTTTTGGCGCTTGTATTTACTGATGTAGAAACAATGTTAAATTCGTAATGCATTTATATTTAATTAAAGAGCCTAACCGTTTTAAGGTTGGATATACTTCTAATTATAAAAAAAGATTTAGTTCTTATAAAACACATAATTTAACCGCAAAAGTTTCTGGTATATTTAAGATAGTTGATAAAAAATGTGAAAAAGCAGTTCATTATGAATTGTTAAAATATAATTATAAAAAATGCTTAAACTCTAAAGAATGGTTTGAAGGAGATATAACTAATAATGAAGTTCAAGAAATGGTTAATAAAATAAATGAATATTTCAAAACCAAAAATAATTTATAAAGATAGTAATTTTATTCTATTTAGATATGGTGCTGTTGGAGTAACTATATTGAATAAGATATATATTAATAAGAATATATATAAATCATATGGGTCTGATCAACAACAGGCATTTATAGTACATGAGAATGTTCATGTGAAACAACAAACAAAAAGATTTTATTCTCCATTGGTGTTTTTTCTTTTATATTTTTTCTCAAAAAAATACAGATTAAAAGTAGAATTAGAAGCCTCAATAGAAGAGATAAGATGTTTATATAACTATGGATATAGTTTAAAAAAATTAATACATAATAAGGCAAAATCATTATCAGGAAAAACATATTTTTATATGGCATCATATGAAAGTATTTACAAAAAATTAGCAAAGTTTTTTAATATATTATAAATATATACTTATAAAAGAATATTGATAGGGCGGTAATATGGAATGAATAATTTTGGAGCCGGATTTCAAATTACGTTAGATTTATATGATTGTGAATGTGATATATCTTTATTAAAAGATTATAATTTAATAAAAGAAAAATTATTTTCTATTATTAAAGCATCATCATTAACACCGGTTGCAGATACCTTTTATTCATTTAATATAGATAAAGAAAATCAATGTGGTTATAGCGGCGCAATAATATTACAAGAAAGCCATGTAACAATTCATACCTGGCCGGAAGAAAAAATAGTTAATACTGATATATATGTATGTAACTATTTGACAGATAATAGAAATAAAGTATATTATATAGTTGAAGAATTAAAAAAAATATTTAATGCTAAAAAAATAAATACAAACGAAATAAATCGATACTATGATGAATATGATGAATTGGAGGATAAATAAGTGGAAAAAAAAGAATATTGGGGCTATCATTTAATTATTAATCTTGGCCAATGTAATCCTAATACAATTAGAAATAAACAAAAAATTGAAGAGTTCGTAATTGAATTATGTGATTTAATTCAAATGAAACGCTTTGGTGAATGTGTTATTGTTAATTTTGGGGAAGATGAAAGGGTTGCTGGATATTCTATGTTCCAACTTATAGAAACTTCAAATCTTTCTGGTCATTTTGTAAATATATCAAATGATGTTTATTTAGATATTTTTAGTTGCAAAGAGTACGATATTTCAGATGCATTAATATTTTCAATAGATTTCTTTGATGCAAAAACCGTAAACCACGAATTTCTAAAACGCCAGGCATAATGTTCAAAAATTATCTAGAAGATATAACTTCATTTGCAGAATGGAATACATATGTTAATCGTATTCCTATGCTAAAAATAGGCGTTGAAATACTAAAAAAATTAGAAAAATATGGAGACGCTTATATTGTCGGTGGTGCTGTTAGGGATATAGTTATTGGTAATAAAGAACCAGATGACATTGATATAGCAACTAATGTTCCTATCAAAAAAATAGAAGAATTATTTGAAAGTCATGACATTGGCAAAAATAAAGATTTTGGTATAGTTGTAATAACTTATAAAGGGTTTACTTATGAAATTGCCAATTTTAGACGAGATGGAACATATTCCGATGGTAGACATCCAGAAAGTGTAGAAATTGTTATGTCATTTGAAGATGATGCTGCTCGTCGTGATTTTACAATTAATGCTATGGCTATAGATAGTAATGGTAATGTTATAGATTATTTTGATGGTATGAATGCAATTCAAAATAAAGTATTAAAAACAGTAGGTGACCCAGAACAAAGATTCAAAGAAGATTATTTACGTATGATGAGAATGGCACGTTTTGCATCAAGATTAAATTATACCATAGATAAAGACTCAATAGAAGCCGTAAAAAAATTAGCAAACAATATTACTAATGTATCTTCAGAAAGAATTTTACAAGAAATATTAAAAGCAGCAGAACAATCTGGAGATAAGTTCGCGCAATATATTGAAATACTCTATGAAGCTAATTTATTAAAATATATATTACCTGAAATTGTAAATCTTAAAGATATGGAACATTCTTTAGACGTTCATCCTGAAGGTCCTAATGTATATGACCATGTTATCTCAGCAATACGAGCAAATGATATAGCTACCCCAATTGTTAATTTGGCAATATTATTACATGATATTGGTAAGTTAACAACTAAAACTTATGTTGATGGAAGAGCTAAATATCTTGGTCATGCTCAAGCCGGTATATCTTTAATTGAAGAAATCGCTTCAAGATTAAAAATGGATAACGAAACAAAAGATGCTTTAATTTTTGCTTGTGAAAACCATATGAAGCTTCATGATTTTTTGAATATGAGTAATGCTAAAATATTTAGTTTAATTAAAAATAAACATTGGAATGTATTATATAATGTTGCATTGGCTGACCAAAAAGCCCGAGGCGATTTATTTTCAAAACAAGAATGGGATAAAATAACTAAAAAAATCGAAGAAGTAACATTAAAATATGCTAATACCGATTTTTCAAACAACCTTAAAAAGATTGTAAATGGAGAATTGGTAATGAAATTAAAGAATTTAAAACCTGGGCCAGAAGTTGGAAAAACCATTAATAAAACTATTGATTGGATATTAAATAATAATATAGATATTAATGATATAAATAAAATTAATGATTATATTAAAAAGGTATAATATGAAACATTTTAAAGAATACTTAAATAATATTTATACTGAAAACTCAGTAAAAGAATTAACCAACACTGCTATTCCAGAAAAAATAGTTGAATTTATAAAAAAACATCCATTTCCATTGGACCACGCTGAATGGCATAAATTTGCCGAATCAATTAATATAGAATCCGAAGCTCTTGAAGAATATGCTTATGCCTTTCTTACTTTATTATTTTGTGGCGGGGCATCAAAGGGAAAAGATATTGAAGTATCTAAAGAAAATTTAAAAATTGGAATGGAAATAGAAGCAGAACATTGTTTTTATGAAACCGATAACAAAGTTCTTAATAAAATGCAAGACATAATTAAACGTAAAATTGTTAATGACCATATAGCAGAAAAAGGTAATGAAAATTATTATGTTTATGGTATAAATTTTATAGAACAATTAGCTAATGAAAAACAAAAAGAAAAGAAATGAAAAAATTTAAAGAATATTTAGAAAATATAATTTCAAAAGATAACCAGGTGGTTTTTGATTATTCAACAACTAATGGAATTAATACAGCATTACGTAATAAACCTTATAGTTCAAAATCTTCTAGACTTTTTGGTCATACTGTTTTGTCTTTATATTTATTAACTGCTAATGAAACGCCATTGCTTCGAGCACTTAAAAGAGAAGATAATAAAGAAATTAATAATGAAGATATGGAATATTTTATAAAAAGAAGTGTATCTTATGCTTATAGATATTTACCAAAAGATTTAGATTATATTATTTATAATAAAAACTCTTTCCCGGTTTTAGATAAATTTATTGAACAATTAGCATTAAAGTTTCAATCAAAGACTTTAAACGTTTCACAGTCAATTTATAAAACTTCAACAAATAAATTATATTTAAAGGATAATATTCCAAAAAAATATAAGGCTGCAGCAGAAAATCTTTTAATTAAATTAAAACAAAAAGACACTATAAAACTTAGAGATGAAATTCCATTACGATTACGAATGTTTTTTGGAGGATTTATTTCAATAGAAGATAATGTTTTAAATAAGTTAAAAAATAAAAATATTTTAATTGTAGATGATGTGTTTACTGTTGGTACAACATTTTCCCAATTATTTCAATTGATTAAACAATATAATCCAAATCAACTTATGGGTTTGACATTATTTAAATATTAACAGAGGGTATAATATGAAAAAATTTAAAAATTACTTAGAAGATATTTTTAATAATGAAGACCAAGAAAAATTTTATGATATGTTCTTTGAGTATGTTGGTGCCAATGAATATTTAGATATAAATAAATATCAAAGATTTTTAGAACCTTTTATTAGCTCTTCTGAGTGTTATAGAGTTTGGCCCGAAATTACAAATGCAAAAGATTTTATAGAAGGAAAAATAGATACATTTCAAATAAAGCAAAAAGATTATTATGCTTGCACAAAAACAATGAACGATATTAAAACTATAATAAATGAAAATGATATAAAATTTCCAGTGCTTATAAGTAAACACAAAGGTAGAGTTATTGATATAGTAAGAACTATGGAAGATATTATTAAAATAAAGCCAGATCCATTTTATAAAGATGTATATATTAATAATAAATATCAAAATGAAATGTTATTTTTAGACCCTATAATAAAATTATCAAAAGATAATGTTGTAGCTTATTATAATAATGAAAATAATATAATAAAATCTATATAAAACAATACAATTATAATATAGTAAATAATGTTTCCGAACGTTATTAAATAAACAATAAATAAGGAGGCAGAATAATATGCATTTAAATTATTTTTCTGTACGTATACCCCAAGGGTATGAAGACGAACGTGGCTATGTCCATATGAAACACAATCAAATCTATCACATCTTATTAAGAAACAATCGAAACTTACATGCGGTTGCAAAAGTATTTATTGATGGTAAAGAGATTGGAACACATTTTATGCCTAAAAAAACAGGAATAACATTAGAAAGACCAATGGGTGATAATGGTAAATTTACATTTTATCGATTAGACTCATCTGAAGGAAAAGAAGCTGAGCTTGAAAAGAATAGTTCTTTAGGCTTAATATCAGTTGTATTCACTCCAATACAAGAACAAATAAAATATCAAGATATTACCAGAATTATTTATGAATATCCAGTGTATATTTATAAACCAGTGTGGTTAAAAAGAATATGGCAATGGGATGATCCAATACCAAATACTTTACCAATATGGTATTATGAAAATACTATAAATACAGCTTCAGCTTCAAATTATAATGCAAGCTGTTGTAGTTATGTTAAACAAAACTGTTGTAACAGCGAAAGTTCATGTACTTATAAAGCTGGAGGAACAGGTCTCAGCGGTAATAGTAATCAAGAATTTTATGAAAATGATTTAGAAAACAAAGACCAAGTATATTTATATGAAGAACAAACAACAATTCATTTAAGATTAATAAATTCAGAACAAAGCGGAAAAAAGATACGAAAACTAAGAGGTATATCAACATGTATACCTGAGCCAATACTATAAAAGCAGGATGGGGGTATTTATGCCCCCATTTTAATAATAAAAACCCCTAAGGAGAATAAAATGTTTGAAAAAATAAAAAGAATATTCTTTCAAGAAAAAAAAGAAGCTGTTCAAATGACAAAAGAGCTGAAAGAATATTTAGCGAATATAATAATAAAAGCTCGTGAAGAAGAACGACAACAGACGATAGAAGAGTTGCATGAAGAAATGGAAAAAACAAAAAATGATATGCGCGATAACTTTGAATGTGAATTAGCAGAAAGAGAAGCTAAAATTCATGGTATGACTTTACGTATTAAGGAATTAGAATTGCAAGTAAAAAACAGTCAAAAAGCATATAAAACATTTTATAAAGATATGATGGCAACAAGACGAGTGGCTACAGAAATTGTCCATCAAGTAAAAAGATTATTTGGTTATACTGGTGAAATTTATCAATCTTTTATTGGTATTAAAGATACTGCCGACCTTCACTTCCAAAATATGGTTAAAGATGACGAAGAAAGAAGAATGTTATTAAGCTTAGAACCGTTAAGAACACTTAACGGCGGTTTTGTTGTAGAACAGGATGATGATAAAATAATGAAAAATCTTAAAGATGAAATTAAAATAGTTGCCGAAATTGTTAGTATGGATGAACATAAATTTAAGAAAGAAGTTAAGTTTAACGATAATATATCTGTAGGTACTACTGACGAAAATAAAAAAAGTTTATCTAATAATAATGAGTCTTATAAAAAAGATAAAGGTAAAAAATAATGGCGTATATTTCTGGTACAGTTCATAAGTTTAATATAGCATTTCAATTACAAAACATAAAAAATGAAATTATATCTATTCCGTTTGATATTGTATTTAGAACAAACACCAAAGAGATAGAACTATATTGTGTCAAAAATTTCAAAGAAGTATTAACTTATTATATATATTCTATAGAACAAAATAAAAAGTTATTAGAAATGAGGCGGTATATAAAGAAAACAATATCTAACTCAGATATTGAAAGTATACATAGATATTTTTATGATAAAAAATGGATGGAGCCTATAGAGTTTTTTTCAAAAGTTACAGATATAACTTTAACTGATTATGATTGTAAATTCTGGACAGACCCTAAAATTCCTTTTCTTCAAATTAAAGGGATTATAACTTTTGATTTATCTAAAATGTTAGAGTTATATTATAATAAAAAATTTATAAAGATAAACAAACAAAACCGAATTATAAAAGAAGAATTGGAATTTGTTTTTATGAAAAGTCTGCCATTGTTTTTAACATATTCACAAACAACAACTATGAGAGCAACGTTATTAGATATATTTATAAAACTAACTAATAAATCCGGCTCATATATAAATAAAGAAATAGAAAAACTATTGAATATACAAAACATAGACAGATACAAAAAAGAAATATCATGGAAAGATAATAAAACAATTAGAGTCTATATCAATGATATAATTCAATTATTATCATTACGAGCATCACAAAATATAATTCCATTGACTGTAGCAGGATATATATCTTACCGTTTTATAAAAAAATATAAACAAAAGTTAGCAAAATAAAACAATATATAATATTAAAGAATATTTAAAGGTAAATGAAATGCCAAAATTACATGAATACTTAAAAATGCGTTATGATGAAAAGATGGTTGATTTAGAAGCCGAAACACAAAACAAAAAAATAGTTGTTGGTGTATATAGTAATAAAAAAGAGTCGCATAGTACACCTTTAATAACTTTTGATTGTACAGCTTGGGTTGAAAAAACAACAAGGCCAAACGTATTTAAGGTTACAGACGAAAAAAGTTTTATAGATAAATTAATGGTTCAAGGCGGTCCATTTGTTGCAGCAAAAGAAGTAGTTAAAAAAGATTCAAACAAACCAATACTAATAATTAATGGTATTGTTGAAATAGATTATACTGATGGTGTAATAACAATTCTTTAATAACTAGGATGATATTATGAAAAAAAACCTATTTAATAATTATTTGAAAAAACAAGTATTTGAAGAAGAAGAAAAGTATATTGACTTATTAAATGATGCCACAAAAATCCTAAATGAAGAAAAGATTAAATTTAACATAAAAGATTTAGAGCAAACATTAGAAAGAATTGCAGAAGAAAAGAAACAGGATTTGTTATTGTCATTAAATAATATAAATATATCAGACTATAAAAACATAACGGAAGATAATAAAATGCTTTTTGATGGTGTTATATCTGAAATATTATTATTAAAACTTAAAGAAAAAATATGAAACAATATTTAGAGGCATTAGCTAATCCAAATTATATAGTTGTTTTTCCAGGAAGATTTAATCCATTTCATAATGGGCATCTTTCTGTTTATCAAGAACTTATTAAAAAATTTGGAACTAATAATACATATATTTATACATCCGATAAAGTGGTAAAACCGAAATCTCCATTAAATTTTCAACAAAAAAAAACGCTGATTTCAAAAGTTATAGCATCGGATAAAATAAAAGAAATGACTAAATCTGCATATAATATTGAAGATGTAGCTAATGACTTTGGTATTGATATAAATAATACAAAAATAATAATAGCGTTGTCTGAAAAAGACGCAGATAGATTAATACACAGTGATAAGTTTAAAGATGCAAATATTTCCGTTCAACAGATGAAGCCGGCCATAGAGTATGCTTATATATTTAAAATTAAATCGTTTATGTTTAATAAGATACCATTATCCGCATCACAAATAAGAGATAAAATAAAAAATAAAGAATGGGATAAAATAAAAGATATAGTCCCATATGATATAACAGAGTTGCAAAAATTTGAAAAAAGTTTTGAATAAGGTATAATAATATGAAAGATTTAAAAGATTATATTGAAATGATAAGAATTAATGCCGACCAAACATCGACCGACGAAGCTAACAAACAACTCTGGTGGAAAAATAATTTCCAAAAACTAATTGATTGGGTTGATAATAATTTTGAAGAAGCGTTAGATATTATTTCTGATGGGGATGAAGAAATATGGAATGCCCAATATACTGCAACAGCAAAAGATAATGCCTTAATGTTATTACATTTATTAAGTTTAAATGATATAGAAGATATGTTACAAACATCCGAGGACATCGAAATTTAATTATGTTAAAAGATTATTTTGTTGCAATTTATGAAAGTAAAATACAAAATGTTCATCAAGAACATATTGCCGATGAAATTATAAATATAGGTAAAGCCGGAATAGAAAAAGCAATATCAATATTTAAAAATTATATTAGTAACAAAGCTAATATAACTCAAAAATGGGATGGAAGCCCGGCAATTGTGTTTGGTATATTGCCACAATTAATCAATAACATTCCAGCGGGAACTTTTTTTATATCTACTAAATCTTTTTTTAATTCAACTCCAAAGTTTATAACCAAAGAAGAAGATTTAAGTTTATTTAACGAAGGTCCACGTCCAGCATTAAAAGAAGCTTTTTTATATTTAAGACAATTAAATCCAAAAAGCATTTATCAATGTGATTTTTTATTTGGCGCAGATAAACCTATAGAAGAAAAAAATATAAATAATCAAGAATATATTACATTTACACCAAACACAATTACATATGCAATAGATAAAAATTCATCATTAGCAAATGAAATAACATCAAAAAAAATTGGTATAATAATACATACAAAATATATAGGCAAAGAAATAAATAAATTGGTACCATATTTTAATATATCTTTACAAAGCGAAGGTTTTGCTAGTACATCAGATATTTGGGTAATTGATGCAAAAACAAAATACAGTTCTGTGGTATTAAATGAACAACAAAAAAGAAAATTAAATGAAGCGATAAGTCGATTAGAAAATATGAGTGGTAAAATAGATGAAGCTTTTTTAAATGATTTATCTTTATTAAAACCAGAATATTTAATTAAAACATTTATTAATTCTCAAATAAGAAGATCTGGTATAGTAATTGGGGTTGTAGATAATTTTTTGGATAATTTTAAAAAATGGATATTTGAAAATCCAAGATTATCTGATAATGATAAACGTAATAATATGAATATTATTACTAAAGAAAATTTTGAAAATAATTTTAAAAAATTATTAGGTGCATATAAATCAATAGAAGCGGGAAAAGACATAATTATAGAAGCCTTAAATGAAGATAATAAAAATGCAGAAATAAAAGCTTTTATTAAACAAAATAATGAATATAAATTATGTGGCAGCGAAGGATATTGTTCTATCGATGATACAGGCAATATAACAAAACTAATCGATAGACTTACTTTTAGCGCTGCTAATTTTGCAAAACAAGGATAACATTTATGAATAAATTCAATGAAAAATTAAACGATATTATGAAATCAAAAACATATTTAGAGCAAGATGCTCCTGAAGCGGCCCCAGCACAGCCTGAAACTACCCCGGCACAACCTATGACACAAGGTGACCAATCTCCTGCCACTGCCACAAAAACAGCAGATGAGGAGCCTTGGGAGTGGAATGTTAAACAACTAGTCGGTATATTAAGATATGCTGGAGCAATGGCTTCTGGTCTAAGAGGCGGAACACCAGAAGAAGGAATGGAAGTTATTAAAAAAGTTATGAAAGACTTGTTAGATATTGGTGATGAACTTAAACAATATATTACTGAAGAGCCCGAAGAAGAGGGTGAAGAAGAGATGCCAGAAGAAGAAGAAGGAACGATCGAAGAACCCGAAGAAGAAACTATTGAAGAACCAGCTGTAAATAAAACATTTAAGAGAGAATAATATGAAAAGTTTTAATTATTATTTAGAAGCTGCACCTGTTAAAAATGAAACTTTTACAGTTAAAGATTTAATAGCATTATTAAATACTATGGATAAAAATTTGGTTGTTGGAACTAAAGGTCATTTTGGAGAATTTCATCCAATGAATAAATATAACTTTTCTGTTTCTAGTGCCTTTGAAGAATTATCTTGGGAACAAAGACGAAATAACACACAAGCAAAAGAATTTGAAATTTTAAATATTAATACACCAGATATAGGGGAAGAACCAGATTGATATGAAAACATTTAATTATTATTTAGAAACTATCAAAGATGATTATAAAGTTGGCGATAAGGTAATTTATAAAAACGATGAAACTGTTACAATAGTTAAAATTCGTGAAACCGAAACGGACCGTGATTTAAAGGGAAAAAAAATAAAACCCTATAAAAATAAATTATATACGGTTGAATTTTCTGACGGCGAAAAACAAGTAACTGGTTGTGAAGATTTTAAAAAAAAGGTAGATAAATAATGGCTGACTTAAATTATTATTTAGAAGCGACATTATCTGGTGATGCAAATGCAACAACATTTTATCATGAAATTCTTGTTGCCGTTTTTTTAGCCTATCCAGAATTAAAAATAAAAGAAGAAGAAGATAAGTCTATATCATATATAAATAAAAATATAAATGTAGTAAATAATAAAATAACTAAAGCAGAAAAAAGTTTAAATAGTAAGCAACAAAAATTAAGCAAAGAACAATCACTGCCCAAAAATACTATTTCTAAAGCATTTAATAATCAATTACAAAAAGAAATAGATGAGTTAACTTCGGCGTTAGAATTATTAAATAATCAATTAAACGATTTAAATGAACAATTGCAAAGTAAACAAGTTGTTCATAATAGAGCAAAAGATATTATTACAAAGCCATCGGATATAATACAATTTATTTATCCATATCCAAGTGCGAAAGTTAAACCAACAGCAACAGAAGATTTAGCACCAATAGAATTATCAGATGGAAAAATGGCATTTATAGATCCAAAGAATGATAAAGAAAATTATAAAAAGTTTTTTTATGTTGCATATGATGCATTACATACCGCAGAATCTATTAGAAGATTTGCTAATATAAAAGCACCTAAAGTTGTATATTGGACTGGGCCGAGTAATGATAGTACTAAATTTGGCGCTTCAGATATTGTAATACCTATTGATGGTATATTTCAAGGTATTTCTTTAAAGTTTGAAACAGGACAATTTAAAAATCTTTCAACTGCACAAATTATTAAAACATTAGGATTAGCAGATGAAGAGATGGATGAAAAAAGATTTTCAGTGTTTACATATGAAAAACATGAAAAGTATTGGACAAATATGTTACAAGGGTGGTATGAACAATTAGATAGTTGGACAAAAGGTAAAAATTCTACATATCATGCTCCGGCTTTCCGTGAAATATTAAAAAAAGTAAAACAAACTTGTAAAACATATCCGGATTATCAAAAATATAAAATAAGCGACAAAGAAGCTGAAACTATATTAAAAGAAATATTATTATTTCCAGACGCAAATATAAAACTCGGCATAAAAGACAGGTCTCAAATAAAAGATAAAATAAAAAAATATACATCCTTTAGATATGCAGCAAGAAAAATATATCAATGCTTACCACAAGAGATGACTAAAAAATGGTCTTCATTAGAAGAAGAAGAAGATGATGCAAATGATATAGATTTTTCTAAAAAAGATGAAGGATTAAGAGGCAAATATTTTAAAAAAATTATTGATAGTATGTTTGCCGGTAAAATAACAGAAGATAAGTTAGCCGATTTATTTGTTCGTCAAGTTAGCGCATTAGACTCTATGGACCTTTGGTATTTTGCTGGTGGTGGAAATGAATATACGGTAATCCCATCTAAAAAAACAATTAAAAATTCTATTAAGAAAAACAAAATCAAATTATCATATGACATTTCTAATAGCGGTTCTGGTGTTATATTTCCAATTATTGTTTCAATAGGAAAAACTTCTGTATTAGAAATAGTAATAATTTTCCGTTTTAAACAAGGACAAATGGATGGAATGTTTGAAACTGCATCTATTAAAAAAACCGAATATAAAGATTGGGGAAAGTTATTAAAAGGACAAATAAGCGAGTCAAACGATATTAAACAAGATATTTTACAAAAAGTATATTTAGAAAATCCATTATTATCAAAAATGGTAAATAGAGCTAAGGAAGTTTCTATAGAACAACACAAAGAGCAGAAAAGAAAATTTAATAATGCTCCATACTTTAATCACCCTAAAAAGGTAGCAGAAATAATTGCCAAAAATAAAAAATCAAAATTTTTACCGCATTTAATATCAGCAGCATATTTACATGATACAATTGAAGACACTAATCTATCATTAAAAGATATTAAAAGTTCATTTGGTGAATTAGTTGCGTCATTAGTAAAAGAATTAACTAATGATAATAAAGCAATTAAAACGATTGGTAAAAAAAGATATTTGGCAGATAAAATGTCTAATATGAGCTCATGGGCATTAGTTATAAAACTAGCAGATAGATTAGATAATGTTTCTGATTTAGAACATGTATCATATGAATTTAGAAAAAAATATATTAATGAAACGGTTTTTATTTTAAAACAAATACAAGAAGACCGAAAGCTCACGAATACACAAAAAAAATTAGTAGATGATATTTATAAGAACTTATATAAGTTTTTAAAACCATTATAGGATAAAATAATATGAATAAATTTAATAAATATTTAGAAATGGCAACAAGCAATAAAAAAGAAACAAGCTCAAATTTAGATGAAATGTTAACAGAACAATTACATAATTTAAGCAAAGAAGAATTAATTGATATGATTTTTAATTATGGTTTCGATAAAGGGTTTGATGAAGATACATTGGATAATATTGATGATATTGATTCTGATGAATTGATTGATATTATTATTTCAGATCTTAAAACTAAAGGTAAAGAAAAACTTTATAGAGAGGCCATTAAAAGTCAAGCCGATGAAATTAGAAATGTAAAAGATTTAAAGAATATGGCAAAGGTACTTGCACAAAAACACATTGCAATACATGGATATTATACTTTTACTGAAAAAGGTAAAGATGGAAAAAATAAAAAGATATTTGTAGAAAAATAACTATTATATAATATAATGAAGGGTAATATGAATAAATTTAATAAATATTTAGAACAATTAGAGGGTCAACTTGATGACCCGCGCTTTATGGGGCCTACAAAAAGAAAATTAGACCTTTCATCTAAATATGAAAAAGTTGATAGAGAATCTGAACTAAGAAACAGTTATTATAGTTCTGATAGCAGAGTTAAAAGAAGATGGATGGAAATAGACCAAGACGTCAAAAAGAAAGTTACAGAAGAGACTTTATTTGATGCAGCCAAAAGCACTAATAAAATAACTTCATTAGCAAAAGAATGTATATGGGATATTGGTAAAATGATTTTTGATGTCAATAACTTTCAAAAAGATTTAGAATTTGGAAAAATAAACACTAAAGATGTAAACATGTTTATTAATCAATTACAAAGATATTCTATAATGTAAAGCCATGAAAGATTATTTGAATCACATATATAATGAAATAATATCTCAAAAATCTTGGGAAAAGAAATATAAAACAACAATCAATAGAACATTTGACAAAGACACATATGAACAAGTATTACCAAAACTTAAAAATTTTTTTACAAAATTAAACGGTGGCACATTTGCTGAAACTGTTATAGTAGATTATCAAACAAAAGCTATTTCTAAACTAAATGCATTTGATACAAAACTAATACCAATATTATCAGATTTAGGATATACAGTTTCTAAAGAAAGTTATTTAACTGGAAAAGTTACAAAAGACAATAAAGAAATAAATGTTATTGACATTTTAAGTTCATTTAATTCTAAAATTAAAACATATGACCAATTACAAAAAGCAGCAGAACAAAACCCAGGTGCTAAAAAACAATTAGACGCAATAGATAAATTAAAAATTAATAACTTAATAAATAATGATAAAATAAACATTTCAAGATTAAGTATTTATAATAATAATAAAGATAAAGAATATAAAATAGTATTTACTATGGACCAAAGAGCAATAGCATCTCAATCAACTAGTGTTGGTTGGAGGTCTTGTATGAATTTAAACAGTGGCATGTATAGAGATATGGTGGGGTCTGGTATATCTGCTGGTGTATTTATTGCATATTTAGTTCAAGCCGGAGATGAATTTGAATTAAATGATCCAAAGGCAAGAGTATTAATAAAGCCAAGAACCTATACAACAATGAAACAATTTGGTTTTCGTCGTCGTAATAAAGATAGAGATGAAACTGAATTTTCACAAGAAATGGTTTGGGATGTTGAAGAAAAAGCATACCCAGAAGAAGCTCCAGAAGCATTCAAACAACAAGTACAGAATATAATTAAAAATGTTACAGGAAAACCCAAAGAAGGTTTATATAGTTTATCAACAGATATTTACGATGACACTATGGGTACATATAAATATTATGGTAAAAAAAATCTGGATAAATTATCAGATGGTCATTTAGAAGCACTTTTAAAAAACAAAGCAATTAGTTTTAAAGACATAAAAAACCCAAGTAATAAAATAATAAAAATAGCAATAAAACAAGATAGGAAAAATTTTAAATATATTAAAGTACAAACCCCATCTATTATGCGAGATGCAATAGAGCACGCATATGAAAATGAAATACCTGATTTATATAAAATGTTTATTGACCCACCAGAAAGTATTACATTAGATGCACTTGGCAGAAACGGTGAAATAATAAAATATATTGAAAATCCTTCTCAACGTATGATAAATAAAGCAATACAAGAAACACCGCAAGCAATACGTTATATTAAAAATCCATCAGAAAAATTACAGATATTAGCAATAGAACAAGATGCTTATGCCCTTACATATATTAAAAATCCATCTGAAAAAGTGCAATTGTTGGCAATGCAAAATGATCCAAATGTTATCGAGGTTATTGATAACCCATCAGAAGAAGTACAAGAAATGGCAATAGATTTTAGCGCTTATTTAATTAAATATATTAAAAATCCATCAGAAAAAATAAAACAAATGGCAGTTCAAAGTCGTGGTAATACAATTCAATTTATTAAAAATCCATCAGAAGAAGTACAACAAATAGCGGTATCACAAGATGGTACTGTTATTCAATTAATTAAAAATCCATCTGATAAGGTGCAATGGTATGCGGTAAAAGATTCTCCATTTGTTATTAAATATATTAAAAATCCATCCGAAAAAATACAAAAACTTGCAGTAGAAACAGATGGAAATGCTATTAAACATATTCAAAATGCATCAGAAGAAATAAAAATATTAGCAGTAAAACAGAATGGTAATGCTATTCAATTTATTAAAAACCCATCAGAAGAAATAAAGAAAGTATCATCAGAGTCACATAAGGCTTTAATAAAAAGGTCGTGGCGTCATATTAAATATATTACAGACCCATCCGAAGAAATACAAATGTTAGCGGTACGAAAAAATAAATCAGCTATTGACTATATTGATAATCCCACAGCAAAAGTAAAACGATTAGCTAAAGAAAAAGCCCGAAAATAATCCGGGCTTTTTTAATTTACTTAATACTTAGTTTTTTTGGTTTAGAACCTTCTTTAATTGGAATAACTATTGTTAGTATTCCATTTTCCATCGTTACTTTAGCTTTTTCTATGTCCATACGATTTGATAATCTATAGCGTTTATCAAAAGCTGAAGTTTTTAGATTGCGATAAACATTTTGCCATTTTTCTTCATTTTCTTCATTATTTCTTTCAGCAGAAACAATTAGGCAATTATCTTCAATGTTTATATTGATTTCTTCTTTTTGAAATCCTGTTACAGCAATTTCAATTTTTACTTCGCCTTCAGTATTTACATAAACATTACTAACCGGATACCCTTTGAATATTTCTGGAACTTCATTCTCTACAAAGTCTGGAAATAATAAATAAAATATTTTATCCATATCTTTGAATAGATCTGAATGAGTCTTAAATAAATCAGAAGGGGAAATTGATGGAAAACGATTTGAAAATGTGCGTGGAACTAGTGTGCCTGAATTAAACATACTGTCACCTCTTATTTTAATAAAGTGTCTTTGCCCATAAGGTGCAAAGTTAGAATATACTTATTGTTATATTCTGTATAATTATATTATTTATTTTTCAAAAATTTCTACATTTTTTTTAATTGAAAATAAGATTTTTTTATTATTTTTTATAAATGGCTCAAATTCTACCATCATAAATAAGTTATTCCATCCGTCAAATTTTGTTAAATATTCAAATGTTAATATTGGTAAACTTAAAGTGAGTTGGTCATAAATAGAATTTACAATTATCCAATTACCTTTGTTTGTTATTTTAACACATAAAAACCCTAAAATATTATTTAGATTCATATACATTTTTGCACTTTCACAATCATATGCTAATTCGTTTAACCATTCATGAATTTTAATACATCCACCTGATTTTAATAAAGTTGAAAAGTTTAAATCTTTATAATTTTTACATTCAAATATAAAATGATTATTTAAGTCGTCTGGTGGAATTATATCTCCGAGTTGTATAAACCCTTGTGTTTTTGTTAAAACTTTTAATCGTTCTCTGTTCTGACTTCCAACCCCTGCACCAGAATTGGGGACTCGTATAAAAGACATACCAGATACTTCGCTTAATTTATCTGCAAAATATCTTTCTCCGGATTTTCCTTTTTGTTTACTTGATTTACCGATTTGACTTCTTGTTTTTCCGGACTTAGTAAGCTTTGGTTGTAATTTATCAAAATCTTCTATTCTAGTTTCCATATAATATCCTTTTATTTTATATAATATGATCAATTCTTCTTAATATATTATATCCTATTCAATCGGAGAATATCTATGAAAAGAATAAAATTGTCTAAATATATTGAAGATTTAATTGCCACAACAGCTATGACAATCGATGGTAATAGTATTGGAACAAATCAAAAACTTAATCCTAAAAAATATTTAAGCAAAAATACTAAAAAATATAAAAGACTGCCAATAATACGTAGGCCACAACCGGAGCTATTAAGCAATAATGAGTAGTGTTATGGAAACAAACTTAGAACAATTAAAAATTTTAACTCAAGAGCTTATTGAAAAAGATGATGCATTAAAAAGAAGCGAAGAACAGTTCAAAGCTTTGGTAGATAGTATTCCAGATCTTGTATATAAAATTGATAAAGATGGTGTAATTGTTTATATCGGCGGCAATATTGAATTGTTTGGTTATACTCAAGAAGATGCTGAAAACGCAATAGGTAAAATGTTTATAGAGTTTGTTTATGAACAAGATAGAGAAATGGTTCTTGAAAGTTTTAGAGTTCAAAGAGAAAAAAACAACACACAATATGGCAATAAAGAGTTTAGATTAAAAGTAAAAAACCGTGGACATAAATGGGTTAATGTTAGAGCTAATAGTCAAATTGATAATGACAATAACGTTCTTTATGAAATAGGAGTATGTAGAGATATTACTGAATGGAAAACTATAGAACAAAAATTAAAGAGAAGTGAAGAACGATATAGAAATATAGTAGAAGACCAAACAGAATTTATAAGAAGAGTATTACCAGATGGAACATTAACATTTATAAATACTGCTTATGCAAGATTTTTTGAAAAAGAAAAAGAAAATCTTATAGGCGAAAACTTTTTTAATTTTATTCCAGAGCAAGAGCAAGAGTATATTAAGGAACATTTTAATTTATTGACACCAGACAATCCATCACGAGAAATAACACATAAGGTAATAATTAATAACAAAACTAAATATCAACGTTGGACAGATAGAATGATATTTGATGAAAAAAACATGCCACTTGTTATTCAATCTGTTGGTAAAGATGTTACAGATCAATTAAGATTTGAAGAACTAATATATAGAAGATGCAATATGTTACAAACAATGTCAGATAATATGGAAGCATTAGTGTGGGTTAAAGATGCTAATAATAAATATATGTTTGCAAGTAAATTATTATGTGAAAAAATATTAGGATGTGATCCAGATCAAGCTATAGGTTATGATGATAAAGAAATTTCAGATATTTATAAAATAGCACAAAAATATATTCAGGGTGATATTAATGGTATCACAGATAATATTACAAAAGATTCAAAAACTTCATGTAGATTTTATGAAATATTTATTACAAATGATAATGGAGAATATTGGCTTGATGTTAAAAAATCTCCATTATTTGATATTGGCGGTATAATAATAGGCACTGTTGGTGTAGCATTTGATATTACAAAAGATAAAGAGGATATTCGCAAAGGAATAAAAAACAGAATAACTAAAGGATTAGTAAAAGAAGTTATTCCTTCGTATGTATATCAATTAACAAGAGTGTAATTAAATGAACGATTTTAATAATGATACAACACCCAAAAATACAGGATGGCATGAATGGGCACAAACAATATTATTTAATGTTAATCGATTAGACTCAGAAGTTAAAACATTAGATAAAGAATTAAAAAAATCAATAGAGGCATTGGAAAAAGAATTAAAAACCCAAGACAATAAAATAGATGATATTAAAATAATATTAGAAGAAATAAAAAGAATTACAGATAAAATAGATAATTTGAAAGAAAAAATTAAAGATTTAGAAAGGTCTTTAAGTGATTGGATTAAAATTATATCTCTTGTAAAAGAAGACATCGCTGGGTTAAAAGTTAAAGCAGGTATTTGGGGTGGATTATCTGGTTTATTAAGTGCGTTAGGCGCAGCAATAATATATGCGCTAACAAGATAAAAGGAGAAATAATGATTAATATAAATATTAAAGAAAATGATTCAAATTTCTTTGTAACAGTAAACGGAGAAATAGAAATGTTATATATAAAAGATATTAAACAACAATTAATGGTATTAGCAGAAAACAATAATAAAGATATAGAATTAGATTTATCTGATGTAGAATATATTGATTCTTCTGGTATTGGATTGTTATTAAGTTTATTAAAGATATTAAGAAAAAAGAACAAAAAACTTTATATATCAAAAGTAAGTGATAAAGTTTTAAGTATATTAAAAATAAGCTCATTAAGCGGAGTGTTTGACCTATGATGAATCAAGATGGCTTTAATGTAATAAAAAAATATTATATATTATTATTTACAATAATAAAAAAAATAATACTTTTTTTCGCAAAAGGATAAGCTAATTATGTATAAAGAAATATCTAACGAGCTGTCTGGGAAAGTAGGATATGATGGAGAAACTATAATTTTTTCACTTAAAACATATGAAGATACTACAAATGATAGAACTGTTTATAGAGCTATTGTTGTAAAAAATAATATGATTATAGATGAGAGTGCGTATCACGAAAACAAATCAATAGTTAAAGAGATTTTAGAAAAATTAAAAAATAAATATGGAGTACAAAATGCTTAAATATATATTAAATGCTGTAGAACTAATTTCTAATGCAATAATAGCCCGCGGGCAAAAATATGTTAAACCAATGTTTTTTTCAAGTAATAGACCAGAGTCAATTATTGCGCCATATGTATATGTATTTGTTGGAATGTTATTATTTTTTGCAAGTATAATAATGTTTTTATATTTATCATATATGGCGGCAACAAAAGGAATTCAAGATTCGGCAATAATTTTACCAACATTAGCTGGAGTTATAGCAACCTTAATTGCAATGGTTGGAATAATGATAAAACTTTATAATGATGGTAAAAGCCGCGGTGAATTAGAAGAACTAATGGTCGATGAAAATGGTGACCCAATAATAAATCCGGAAAAATAAATGTTAGATTTATTAAATAACATTTTAAGAAGCACAAAAGATTTATTTGGAAATAAAATAATGGATCCTATAGAGGCAAAAGATATGTCTTCAAGTGTAAATGATATAACAATATTACCTACCGCTAAAGAAGAAAAAGTAGATATTATTATAGAAAAAAAAATAAGAACTAAATATAAACCCGGCTGGATAAGAAACATAAGAAAACAACCAATAACAGAAATAGTTTTACATGGTACTGGTGGCGGTAATACGATAGAAGGTTTTTTAAGATGGATGTACGATGGAGAACGAGCCGCAGAATATTTTCAAGGAATAGCTTTGGTTCATTATGTTATAAGTAAATCTGGAGAAATTGTAGAAATAATAGACCCAGAATACTATACATATCATTCATCATCTGGCAGACACGACCTTAAAACAGTTTGTATTGAAATAATGAATAGTTCAAAATCAAATCGCGACCCTTATACAGCAAAGCAATATATCGCTTTAGAAAAATTAATATTCAAACATTTGTTTTTATTATATCCAACTATAAACCGAATAACATCACATAGATTTAATATTTTATCATATAATACTCAAGCTGTTATAGCAAAAAAACTAAAACAATGTCCAGGTGAAGGGTTTAATTGGGGTGAGTTAGATAAAATGTTAAAAGATAATAAATATAATTTCTTGACTAGTGGAAATTTAAGATATAATATAAATAAGGTAATATGAAAAAAATATTAGTATTATTATTTAGTTTAATAACAATCAATTCTTTTGCGGTTGAAAAAGGAAAAGAAATAGACATATATTATAAAAATCAATATATCGAGTCTATGTCGTTAAAAGAATTTGAAACACAAGTAAAGATGGCTGAGAATTATTATAAAGAAATTTTAGCCGAAAAAAATAAAAAAATAAAGATTGTTTTAGAAAAAAGCCCATGGGAAATAATCAATGACGATACTTTTGAAACAAAAGCAGAAATTCAATGGTATGATGAAAATAATAAGATTATTAAAACAGTAATCATTTCTATAAATATCCGAAAAGATAATCAAACAAATGAATTGTTAATTGTAATAGATAAAATATATACACAAACAGCAAAGTATGGTTTTCCAGTAGTATTATTAATTTTAGTGGTGGTGATAGCGTTATGATAATAAATAAAGAGCTTTTTAAGAATGTATTAAATTGGTTTTTAATAGTATTAATTTTATTAATAATTATTATACCATATGTTTTATTTGTAGTTTACCTAAATAGAAAAGAAAAAAAACTAATATTATATCCAGAAATTAAAATTGTAGACATTAAAAGCGAAGATGCTCCAGACATAGACGATATGTCATCTGCTGTCAGTTTATCAAAACGAATATTAGAGAAAATTAAAAAGGTATAAACAAAAATGAAAAAACTTGAACAGTATTTGGAAGTCATATCAAATAATAATATAAAAGATAAATCATTTGAACTTAATAAAATTGTTGATAAAATAAAAAATATTATAGACAGCAATATTAAAAATGGTTTTTATAAAAACAGCAAATCAGACCTTACTGTTTCTATTAAATATTCAGATTTATTTAAATGGAATTTGTTATCAGAAAAACAAGAAAAAGAACAAATGTTTAAATTGTTTAAACAATATTTTAATAAAATAAACGAAGAATTAAAACAACGATATATAAAAAAGGGCTGGACTAATTTAGAAGTTAAAAAGCTAGAAGCAAATATAGAATATAAATTATTTAATTCTCCCGAATCAATTGAAAAAATATTAGTTAAACAAAGTAAAAAATGGAAAGATAATGTTTCAGATATAGACCTAGGAAGGTCAAGTCGTAGAAAATATAATGAGCCAAATAGTGGATGGTAAATTTTAATGAAAAACTATTTATATTATTTAATCAACGAAGGCAATCAAGATAGTATATATCCGTTTTTTAAAAACGATATACCTTTAGATAAATTTATAGAAATCTGTTCTTTAGACCCAACCTCTAAAGTTGAAAATAATTTTGTAAAATATGTCGGCAATTATTCAAAATGGCTACTAAATCTTTATAAAAATAAAAAATTAAAAAATGAAGACTTTTATAAAGCCAAAGACTATTTAACTATATTTGATAAAAGAAAAAATAAATTAGAAATACGAGATATAAATAAATATAAATCATTACAAGATGTATATGCTGTGTTAGACAGTAATAATCTTTTTGAAATAAAAACAGATAGAGAAAAAAGAAGAGATATACATAAAGGTAAAGATGATATAATATTACTTTATGAAAGTAATAAGTGGATGTTTTTATTGCCACAAACAAAAGAGGCAAGTTGTTATTGGGGCTCAGATACTCAATGGTGTACAGCAACAAGAACAGAAAATAATGCATTTGACCAATATAATGACTTTGGAAATTTATATGTACTAATAAATAAAAATACAAAAGAAAAATATCAATTTCATATTCAATCTTCAAGTTATATGGATTCGTCGGACCATCCAATATCAAAAGCAACATTTAATAAAATTTTTGATTCCGATGCTGGATTAAAAGATGTATTTATAAAAAAAATAATAGAACCAAGATTGGATTTTATATTTTATCAGAATAACAATCAATACACATCAGGCCCTGGCAACTTTAAATATTCATATCATGATAAAATAATCACCATTAGTGCTACAATAAAAAATATAAAAATGTATATTTTTGAATCAAATCGTGCACTTATAAAAAATACAAACCATGAAATGGATTGGTTATATAGTGCGACAGATGATTATGAAGATTTTTATGTTGATATGATAGGAAACATTGATATTCTTTCAATATTAAAAAACGATTTAAGTTCAAACGATAAAATAACAAAAATAATAAAAAATAATTATGGACTGGATTTAAATGATTTTGAAGATTATGAAAAACATCGTGATGCTATTGATATTATACTTGACATATATATTGATGCCACATATCGAGGAATAATTAAAATTTTTAATTTCTATTTTAGTAAATATCTATTAGCGAATGGATGGAAAAATGAATCTGGTAATAAATACTATTATACAATTAATATTGAGCCAATGTTATATAGATTATGTAATAATATTATAGGTGAAGAAGATTGGCTTGAAGATCAAGATACTTTATATTTTAATGATTTATTTTTTTCACATGATAGTAATAATGCACTTTCTCAATTTTATGTACCAAATGGACAATTAGAGAGCGCATTTGATGAAGCATATTTTATAAAAAAACTTAAAGAGGGAAAACTATGAAAAAACTCATAGATACATATATAAAAGTATTAAATGAAGAAAAGTCTGATAATGTTTATTGGGCTAATATAGCTGTTAAAATATTTGTTCCTAAAAATGTTAAAAATCAAAAAGCCGAAGCGAAAAAGTTAGCTAATGAAATAGTAAATAAAATTTCTAATGCAAGATTGTTAAATATAGATATAGATTAAGATGTTTGTCTTTTTATTTCATTTTGTATTTGTTCGATAATGACATCAAAGTTATATTTGATGTCTTTTTCTTTTAATCTTAATAAAGGAATTCCAATATCTTTAGCTATTTTATTTTTCAGTTTATCATTTCTTACATTTTTCTTTTGAACATAAGTAAGTTCATTATATACTTTTTTGCCCTCATAATAATCTTCTGAATGATAATATGTTCCATCGCATTCTATAAAAAAAGAAAACGGCAAATCGTTTAAATTACCAACAACATAAAAATCATAAACTTTATAATATGTTTTTTTAGCTTTTTTAAATTTATGTTGTATTCCGTATTCTGGAATAAAATATATTCCTATTGTTTCTAAATATAATCTAACCTTTTTTTCTATAGAATTTTCTTGTTGTTTTCCAGTATTTGTCTTATAATGTTCTAACATTTTTAAAGCATTTTTTTTCCTTTGCTTTTTGTTTTTTTTGACATTTACAGAATATACTTTCAGTTTTTTATATGATATTTTTTTATCGCTCATAGTTAAATATATTATAGGATTTATTATAATTAATTATATATTAAGGAAAATATATTATTTTATATGTTATATAAGACAGGTTCATTTTATAGTTTATATTATACTCAATGGAAAAAAAATATAAAGATATATGCTTTTATACTTTATGGCGGACCTGGAGTAGATAAAATACATGCATTAAACATTGGTGCAGCACAATTAAATATTGTTGATAGAGCAAAACTAATGCGAGTTTTAGTTCAATTATCAAAAATTCCTGCATCTAATAAATATACCGGAGCAATGCTATATAGAATATTAACCACTTATATAAAACCAGTAATACGAAAATGCTATAGAACATATTTTAAATCTTTTGTAGCACGAGGTGCATTAATAAATTATGGATTAAATAAAGAAGAAGACTTTACAGAATTAGAAAAAAACTTTGCAGATAAAGATTTATATAAAAAAGCAACACAAGACTTAATAATTAAAACACTAAATTTATATTCAAAAAGAGGTGTAGAATTGAAAAACGTACAAGACAGTTTTGCAAAACCAACAGTTGAACAACCCGTAGAAAAAGATACAACACCAAAAGTTACATCTGCGCAAATACCAACAGCAAAACCAAAAGAAGATAAAGGTGGAAGTGGATTAGACGGATTCGAGGAATAATTATATGGCGAATGAAGAAAAAACAATAATAACACCGACTGATTTATATGGTATAAAAACAAAATTACCAGTAAAGACATCAGCAAAAGCTCCAACACTTCAAGAAACCCAAGAGTCTGCTGCTAAAGAATTACGAACAAAAATCCTTAGTAGAGCAACCGAAGGTAAAGTTAGTATAAATGCCCCACCAATGTATTTAAAACCAACATTTTTATTAGACTCATTAACCCCATATATTAAAGTTCAAATTATATTACCAAAAAATTCAATTAATGAATTTGAATATATTGATTTATTTGATTCTGAAGAAAACCAAAGTCATAGTTTTCTTAAGTCTATGAAATATGATGTAATGCCCAAAGGTGGTGACACAACATCGACAGGAGGAGGAAATTTAGTAATAACATTAACAAGTGTAAATCAAGAAATAATAGAAATATTAGCAATGCGTTTTACTTATTTACATCGTATAGCTAATAGTAACCCTCCAAAAATTTTAGTTGATTTTGGATGGAGTGTTTCTCCGGAATTAAAAAGACAATATAAAGACTCTTGTAGTTTTACAACAACAATTTCCGGCCCCTTAGGAATAGGAGATGTAGTTTTTAATAAAGACGGTTCTATTGAGGCCACATTAAGTTGTACTGTGGATCAAACTCTTGGTAATTTTCCTGCCCCATATAATGGATATTTACCAAAAGAAATTGTCGGTCCATATCCTGGAGTAACTGTTGCTTTGTATATGGTATTAAAAAAATTTGATAAAATGTTTCCCAAAGAAGCGGGACAAAAAAATTCTACAATACCGGAAAAAGATATTAGGTCAAATTTATTATTATTTATTCTTACGCATTTAACAAAAAGTAGAAATAAAATAATTGAATTATATAAGAATGTTGTTAAAAATTATTTAGGGGATTGCACTGTAAAAGATTCAGAACTATTAAAGGAATTAAATAATATTGGTATCCTTAAAAAAGGCGGAATATATACAATTAAAGAAAAAGGTCCTACTATAGACAATACAGACATAATAACAAATTTTATTAATGACCTTAACGAATTAGAAGGTAATCGACGTTCAAAAATATTACAATATGTACTTAGTCTACAAAAAGTTAATTCTGATTTTATACAAGAGCTTGTGCCGTCAGTATCAGAAATGTATATACATCCATATTTAGTGTTTGAATATTTGAAACGATCTTTTGAAAATGGATTAAAAAATAGCGAAGCATTTAAGGATATTGCAAAAGATGTACAAATGTATGTAATATCTTTAGTGCCCGAAGAAAATATTTATCCACTAAAATATATAACAAAAACAAAAATTTCAAAAGAAAAAGAAAAAGACGAATATAAAACAAATATAAATCAACAAGAATTTGATAAATTACAACAAGCTGATAAAGAAAAATACGGAGTAAAAGCAACTGCAGCTTTAGTTCTTTCCAATGGTACATCATGGCCTGAAGCATTTCAAGAGTTGGAACGAAAAATGTATGCGGCCATTGATGTTACAAAAGAAAAAAATATATATAATGAAGTAGGAAAAGAAATAACTAAAAATAAAAACACACGTTATGGCCGAAGTACAATACTCGAAGCTGGAGAAAAAAAACTTTATATACATTCCCCATTAAATACTAAAGTAATATATTTATCATCTAAAGATGAAGCAATATCAAAAATAAATCATTTTATAAAATATTTAATCGCTGATAAAAAAGAAAGAACAGAACAAAAAAGTGGTATTGAAAAAATTCTAAACGAAATAAGTTTGAAAGAAAAAGACAAAGGTATATTTTTGTTTGTTAGAGATATAACGCCAGGAGCAGAAATATTTAGTTTAGAAAAGGGAGGAATAACAAAAATAATACAAGCATATTCAATATTAACAAATGGAAACCCAAACAATTATAAAGACAATTTTAATCCAGGTTATCCAACAGTATGGGATATAAGTTTTCCAGATGTATTAGACTTTTCTCCAACTTTTAATTTCTTACAACTTTTACAAGGTCTTAAAACAAATCAAAAAATATCAATGAATATATCACATGGTACAAAAAAAATAGATAGCTTAAAAAATATTCTTTTAAAAGATGGAGAGGAAGGCGGAGAAGCTATAAAAAAAGCACTTGAGAATTGGAAAAAGGCTAAT
>Ga0105099_10000131_pt1 | contig 46937 bp, 74 predicted proteins | sample PPLLak3cmMay2015_2_FD_79138 | JGI IMG/M metagenome (GOLD analysis project Ga0105099, IMG submission 79138) | Freshwater sediment microbial communities from Prairie Pothole Lake near Jamestown, North Dakota, USA - PPLs Lake P8 Core (1) Depth... | ecosystem: Environmental > Aquatic > Freshwater >... | reverse complement strand
CAATTACGCTTTTTATTCATTATTTACCTCACTGTCCTTGCAATATTAGTTGCTGAACTACTTATTGGAGCACTGCCATCCAGCATTATGCTCATCATTGCAGCGTTTTGCCTGTCCCTGGCTGCTTTGCGCTCTGCTTCCCTGCGCCTTTCTTCTGGAGTCTTTCCCCTGTTATCTGTTTTACGATCTGACCGCCTATCATCCGGCCTTGTGCGCCTATCACTTGTCTTGCGATCTGAACGGCCCCTTGTATCCCGATCCCTTATATCTCTGCCACCTCTTATTAATGTACCACCCGTTGTTATTCCCAATCCATCAGCTGGGCGATAAAGTAAAGATGGTGATCCGACTTTCTTGACTACTAATCCTTTCTTAACTAGGATTTCCAATGAAGTGGGAACATCATGTCCTGATTGTGTCCATGAACTGACTTCCGGTGCTGTGCTCCATTTGCCAGGTCTTGCGCTGCGTGTATAGGCCCTGCGTAATCCTGTGAACACCCTAGCTAAATTATCAGAATCAATCATATTAGTTTGATTATCTATTTTCTAACGTGGATTGTCAAATATTTTAGGCACCGTATTTTCCGATACCCTCATTATATGACATTTCATGGCATAGCGCAGTATCTTGTCATTATAGATCATCAAGTCCCTACTGATAGAAGAAGCATAACATCCGGGGCATAATCTTTCTGGAGGTATCACGGGAAGCTCCGCAGTAAATTCAGCTTGACCGCAACGCTTACATGGTAATCCACATGCTATCATTTCTTTCTCCTGATTAAATCATTCACAACCAATACAAGAGCAGTTAATAAACAGGGGATAACACTAATTAAGATGGATGCTCCAGCAAACAGAATAATGTAGGCACTCATAAACCATGTTTTCATTGTTTCTTCTCAAACAAAAGGTACATTTCCTCATTAAAATTGATGCTGCCGGACTTTATCAGGTTGAATCCCCTGATTTTCAGTGAGTACTCGTAATAATGCCTGCTGTAATAATATTCCCTGGCCCACGAACTGCGCCCTATTCTTTCCCACCAGCCCTTTATCAACCCAAAGGTTGAATCCTGATCCGGTTGCAAAAGCAGAATCCACTTCTTTGTAATCCGGCACATCTCATCAAGTATTTTCCCCAGTTCCAAAGTCTCCTGGTAATGCTCAAGCATCCCCTGGCTAAAAACCATATCAAAATGTTTATCGGGATACCCTGTTTGCATAGCATCTCTGAAATACACATCAACATCCACATCAAACCCATGCTTTTGCTTGCTCATTTTCATACTGCTCCCGGCAGCATCTATCCCTATCGAGTTCTGGTATCCAAGTCTCCTGATTATGCTTAGTGTATCACCGCACCCACAACCTACATCGATGATTGTTGATTCCTTCGGTATGGTCAAGACCTTGCGCAACGCACTGATGCGTGACTTGTAAAGAATCTTCCCCAAGATATTAGGCTCCGTATATTTATTCCATGCTTTATCCCAATTTTCGACAGCCATCAATTATGCCCTCCCATATTGCTTTCTCATTACTAAAATCTTCACTATAGATAGAATGCCATAATAATGTGGCCCATAGATAAAACCCGAAATAATACAGATAGAAAAACGCTAGTTGCAACTTATTAGCGTTCTTACGCATAAATCTGATCCGGTTGCGAGTTATCATCCTGGTCTTAAATGCTGCGTTACTGGAAGCTCCTCCCTTATGCCAAATATAAGCATTAGGCGCAAGCATTATCCTTAATCCGTTCTTCTTTGCTTTATAGCAGAAATCAATATCCTCAAAATAGGCAAAATAAGACTCACCAAGATATCCGATCTTTTCAAACACACACTTTTTTATGAGCATGCAGCACCCATTAACTCCAGGTACATCATGGAAATGATCAAACTGTGCCAAATCTGTCGGCCTGTTATCAGCAGGGATATACTTTGGTTGTCCAGTCCACATGTTTACTGAACAAACATAAGGTTGCATCCGGCTTGAATCCCAGTCATATATTTTGGCACCGCAGATATCGGCATTTTCCTTAACCATCCATTCTAGAAAATGCTTATCCACTTTCGTATCGTTGTTCAACAGGCAAATATAGTCTGATCCATTTGCTAAGCCCTGCTTGATTCCTTTATTGGCAGCTTCTGCATATCCATGTCCATCATTCCATACAACTATGGTATCTACATTGAATCCACCGGATGCTTTGAGCACTGACATAACGCACTCTTTAACATCTGGAGAATCCTTAAAAGACACAATGACAACGGATATCTGCATTATGTTTCCTTAATATACAACGCTAATACCTGCGCTATTGCATCCGGGCACGAGGTGACTTTTACACCCTCATCCAGAGATGGAGCATTGCAGCTTATGCTTTTCAGTGTCTTATAGTATTCCTCCAGTTCTACTCCGGCCCGCAGTCCTATCGAGATTGACCGGGTAAGAGCTTCCGTTGTGCAAGCTGAACATCCCCCGGATTTGCCTAACTTGGCGAATACTTCAAACACTTTACCATTATCTTGGTTGACTGTGACATAGATTGTCCCACACCCTGTATTCATTTTGTGGGTTTTCCCTTCTAAAATCTTGGGGCGTTCTTGTGCTTTCATCGGCATATTATCTCCGCAACCTCCAGCAAATCTCGTGCAACAAAGTCCGGCTTAATTCCGTTGACGTTTCCCCTCACCAAGATGGTCTTGCATTTCACGGCTTGCCCCATTTCAATATCAATAGATAAATCCCCTACTACCCATGACTTTGACAAATCAATATCGTGGTTACGTACTGCTTGATGAATAAGTTTCGTTTTAGGTTTCCTACAATCACAATTTGCTACGGGATGGTGAGGGCACATATAAATTCCATCTACCTTTGCATATTCCTTTGATAGTTCCTGGCGCAACTTATCATGGATGCGATTCACCATTGCATGAGTAGCATATCCCCGACCTATTACGGATTGGTTTGTAACCACAATCACCTTAAACCCACGATCATTAAGCATCTTGATAGCTTTCGCTGCTTCTGGAAACATCTGGAAATCCTTGGGATGCTTACAATACTTCACATCTATGGCAAGTGTACCATCCCGATCTATAAAAACGGCTTTATTCATTCTTTATCCTCCTTTTTACAAGATTAGTTAGTATATGACATACCACAGCATGAACATCTTCGCATTGTCCGTAGTCCTTCGATGAGAAAACTATGGACTTGTCACATTTATTAATAATGGTGCCTCCTCCAAATCCAAGTATCCCTACGGTTTTGGCAAGTTGATTCCTGGCCCATACCAAACCGTTGTAAACATTAACGGATGTTCCGGAGCAACTTATGCCGATGACAATATCATCCTGAGCTGCTTGCCCAAACATTTGCTCTGCGAATATACTGGCATAATTAACGTCATTGGCTATGGATGTGACCACTGCCATATTGTCTGTCAAGCATTCTGCAAGAACTTTGTTTTTTCCTTGCGTTCCTATCTTCAAATCCCTGGCGAAGTGGGAAGCAGTGGTTGCGCTGCCACCATTACCCATGATAAATATCCGGCTCCCTCGCTCATGTGCTTCCTTTATCATATCAGCAATATCATGCATCGTTTGCTTTTGTGCTGATAATTCATCCAAGCAAGACTTTAAACCTGAAATATAACTATCCATTACTATATTTCCTGTGCGCCAAATAATCCACCGTCATTGACTTTGCATCCACAATTCAGGCAGTCAGTGGCAGCAGTAAAATCATGCGCAGTCGTACCTTTGGGTATCGCAAAGAATAAAAGCTTCCGGCAATTACCGCAATGAACCCTGAATGCATAATGCGCTGGTTTTATTTTAGCGGTTTCTTCCTTAAATTTACTCCAGGCTTGCATTGTATCGTTATCCATTTTTAGCTCCTATAAATTATTCTGCTTCCTTCATTATCTATCATGAACTTAACAAATGTCATATTGGGGAATGCTTCCATTAAGTCATGCTGCTTTTCCTTTTCACAATAGAAGAGCATGAATCCTTCTGATCCGGCCCCCAAGAGCTTGCACCCGATGGCACCATGACTTAATGCAACCTTGCATATCGTATCTATTTTGGGATTGCTCACTGAATCTGCAAGTTGCTTTTTCAACACCCAATCCACGTTCATTAAATCTGCAACCGTTTTAGGAGGGCAATTCGTTTTCAGTTCTTCTGAAAGCATCCGGGCCAGGTTTGCTTTCTGCGTTAAGCAAATATCCTTGTGGGGAATGTTCTTCTTTACTTCATTTAATATAGAACTTGCCTGCCTTGTATCTCCGGTAAACATCAACAATAGATTCTGACTAAGCACCATTTCCCAAGGATAATTAATATGCTCTCGATCTACGGTTTCATCTGGATTAAACCTCAAATAGCTAAGGCCTCCGCAAGCAGCAGCATACTGGTCTTGTTTCCCTATTGGTTTCCCTAATGCTTCAATCTCTATTTCACAAGCTAATTTAGCAAGTTCTTCCGGTTTCAGTCTGTGCCCTGAATATGCCATCAACGCATTTATCAATCCTACCGTGTAGGTGCTGGATGATCCAATTCCTGATCCACCTGGCATATCTGAAATAGAAACAATATCCAGCGGATCATCATAAGGAAATCGTTTCAGCACCGCTTTAACAATATCATGTGTTATTTCATCCACTGAATCAGCGTACTCTGTTTCCGAATAAGAGATTTTCCATTTCCTGTGGAAGTTCTTTGACACGCAGATATACATATATTTGTCAATGGCGCAACTTACAACGGCCCCGGTCTGTTTCTCATAGAAATCTTTTATGTCAGTGCCACCACCAACAAATGAAACACGAAAAGGAGTACGGGATATTATCATCTATCCAATCCTTTTTCTGAACGGTAATACCCAAAGCAAAGATACAAGCAACCCGGCTAAAATGACGTACACCACAATGAATATCCCGTAACTAAGCTCATAATCCACCGGGATAGAAAATAATAATACAAGTGCCAGGAGGCATATCGCAATGCCTGTCAGTATCAACCTTAATCCCCACTCTTTCTTTGTCATAATTCCCTCCATTTTATAATTACCTTAAACCTATCCTCATAATTACCAAGGTACGTTATGTACAATATGACTGTCTGCCAAATCATGATACTGGCCATTTTCCCCATACAATATCCTATTGCGTTCTTTTTTAAACTCGACTACATCTTTCAATTCTGTCCCACAATAACTGCATAAATTTTCTTTGTCACCAAATAAATGCCCATCTTTTTCACATATCTTCATTTATTCCCTCCCGTTTATTCGACACCTTAATTCAGATGTGCTAAACCTATGTTTACGTGGCAGATAACATATTTCTACCAGTTCCTTGCCTGTGATCTCTTTGTTCCTGTACTCTTCTCCCAAGAACCGGATATTGATTGGATAAAGTTTTAGAATGTCCTCCAGTTCTTTTTCTGTTTGGTAAACCGTGATCTCATCCACATATTTGACAGCCTGGAGTTGAAGATACCTCTCCATTAAAGACTGAACTGGCTTATTTTTATCCTTTCGCTCAATGCTTGGATCAACGTGCAATCCAGCGATAAGGTGACTGCATTTTTCTTTGGCAGCACGCAGCATCATAATGTGCCCAGCATGGAGCAAGTCAAAGGATGAGCAGATAAAACCTACACGCATCGCTGAAACAACTCCTCCATCATCTTGCTGGACTTTTCCCATGTGTAGTTTTTCATCGCTTCATAAGCTGCCAAACCGATCCTTTCCCGGCGCAATGGGTCTTTAATCAATGCATCCATCGCTTTTGCCATTGAATCTTTATCAGTCACCAATAGACCGCTAATGCCTGGAATAATAAACTCTGTCACGGCACCGACTGGCCTGGAGATAACTGGCAAACCACACGCCATCGCTTCCATTGGAGGCATTCCCCATCCTTCTCTTTCAGAAGGAAACACGAAAATATCACATGAATTGTAAATTCGCCTTAAATCTTCCTGTTTAGAATTCTCATAATACTCATCAATGGGCCATCCGGCAGGCAAAGCATCATAATTCGGAAGTCCAAACATAACCAAGTGCGTATTACCCTTGACCAGGTTATAAGCTCCTACTGCTTCTTCAATACCTTTCCATTTCTCTTTCCGATAGCACATCAATATTCTTACCGGGGCGTTTCTATCTTTCGTGGTTGCATCAGGATAAAATTGATTATGATCCGGTGCATGGGGAATAACCGCTTTAATTGGCGCATTTAAGCAATGCAACCTATACGCCAACCAATCAGAATGTACGATATTATACAGTCCAAGGTGATAGGTCTTAACCACTTCTTTAACGTGCCCATACCATGTTTCCAAATCTTGAATCAGATAGAACTTTTCTCCCTTTGATTTGGGGTACTCTTTCACGTAATAGGCAGTTTCCCATTGTGTAGCTACGGTAATATCCGCATCTGGTATTTCCTTTGAATGCAACAGCGACTGGACTTGCATCACATTCACATCCCAACCATACCACTCTATCGGTTGCCACCTGTTCAACGCCAAATACCCGGCTTCTTTCACTAACTGAACAGGGTGAAGAAGTTTGGCACCAATTCGTAAAGGCATCTGGGGATAAATGACATTAACTTCATGCTGATGCTTACATAATTGCTGCGCAAACATAAAGACAGCTTTTACACCACCGGATATTCCCATTGCATTGAGGATGAAGTTAATTTTCATTTGTAATACACGCTCTTTTTACCTAATTCCATGAATTTGTTACGGGCCCCGCAATGATCGCCTGATTGCTCATTACAACTTACACTATTATTTCGATACAGAGTACAATGGTCATAGAATGGGCATTTTATCCCAAACAGTACTCTCCACCAAAGCGTAAACCTGTTCATTCAGCATCTTCCAGTGTCATCTGCAAATCATCTTCTGTAAGAGGAAGCTCTTTTACAACTTCCCCAGTATCATTCCGTATAATCGCTTCAAATTTGGCAATCTCCGCTTTCTTCTCCGTTTGATACGCCTTTATATCATCTTCAAGCTGCGAAATATGATTCAAAATGGCATTCATCGCTGTCATCATTTCCTTTGAACACGCCACTCTTGCAGGCTTCGATAACTCAACGTCAATCTGGATATCCGTCTGTATTTCTGATGTTTCTGCCAATCTATTTTCCCCCTATCATTTTATTATCTTATTGGCCCTTTTATTAAAAGCCACAACAATCATCATTGAACTTCCTATCGTACTAGCTATTGCCATCGCTTTATCTACATTATTCAAGGGTGGAAACATATACCACCCTACTATGCATACTACTAATAACAAACTAAATGTTACTCCAAACACGATATTCTTCACTGTCATTTCAATGCCCTCCATATTTCCTTTGGTTGTTTAAGATACTGTAAATAAGGATAGAACGCTGCATAATAAGATTCTCCGGCTCCCCATGAATTAAGACAACCCTGGCAACCTTTAATTTGTTCACGTTCATATTTTGCATGAATATTATTCCATATCTGATCCGGTGATTCATTCCTGATATTCCCAATACTCCTATTGAACCAGGATAGGCATGGCACCAAATCACCATTGCACTTTAGTACTGCGAATTTATGAAGCGCAAAGCAGGGGAATTGGATGGATTCGCCTTTTATTTTCTTGAGCCACGCATTCTTGATTAACAGATTACCTGCTTCCTTACAATCAAGTGATTCAACTGCTTGGCGCATCTTGCTAATATCTGTAGCAACCTTTTCCCTATGATAAAAACCACCATCACTGCACCATTGAACAAAAGGCTTCAATCCCAACTTCCCCAAATATCCACGAACATATTTAAGATTATCAACCGTCAATTCTGACAAAACAAACCCTATTGATTTAGGATTGTCTCCAAGAGCACGAATTAGCGTATCCACTTTCCTGAAGTTCCCTGGCACGCCCCGGATTTCATCATGTGAACTTTCTACTCCATCCAAAGATGTGCCTACCGATATACAGATGTTGCGCTCTTTCAATCGCTCCAACAGTCCAAGCACTCGCTCCGGCAGGAGTCCGTTTGTACTGATGATAATATCTGCTTTGGGTAAAGCTATTTTTATATAGACTATGATTTCATAAAGATCATCACGCAGCGTACATTCCCCACCTGTCAGAATGATTTGCTTCACTTCATCGAAAACAGGTGAAAGCAGTGCGTGCCCGATCTCTTCCGGCTTCAATGGATTTTCAGTAGGCTTCTGCTGCCAGATATTACACTGCTTACAGCGTGAATTGCACCTATCCGTAGTCATTATTACTAAGAGGCGTGGCTTTAAAGGTTTACCAATGTCACGATATATAAGGTTCTTGGGAGCATTGATTAGGCCGGATCCTGCAAATTTAAGTGCGTTCATAAATCCCCAATTTGTCCATTATTTTCTTTTGATTATCTTCAATACGTTTCAAATTAGCTGCATAAGGTGATTGATGTTTCAGTTCTTGACTATTAGTAAACGCTTGCCGTGACGGTTGCAGAATAAGATACTCAATCAGGGCCATCGGCAGGGCCACAATACAGGCACCGCATATAATAAATAAAGGTAAGTTCATCCAGGGAACATACGCTATGATATTTGCGCTCTGCACAGTCCATAGAATAGTGGTTGTGTAAAAGAAAGAAAGCACGTTAAACCAGAACATTGTGCCAGTTAAAGTGACTAAAATAGCTCCGAGTTTACGAATTGCGACTTGTTTCAAATGGGCCTCCGAGTGTTTGATATATTCATTATAAACCATAGATTCATTTGAACGCTATGCCTTTAATTATTCGTGCATCACCTGATTGATAAACTACTGTGCCCAAATTGTCCGGCAGCGGATAAGTCACCCTTAAACCTATACCTGATCCCTCTACATAGCTTTGATGGCGTGCATTCCAACTTGATACGAAAATATAAGAGTGATCCGATATTGAGCTAAACCCACTTACCCTTGGGAGATACCCGGCTATCAAAAGGCGAGTGTTATAATCGCCTACCAAATCATAATCACCTGCATTTGAAATGAGCCAGCGCATGCAATTCATATCATCCTGGTTAAAAACATCACCCAATCCGGTACGCTCTGCACTCAATGGGATTGAATAGGGAACATCGATCCTATTAGTTGCTTCACTTTTGGATGCTTCATAGACTGCACCTGATGTAAAAGCAAAGTAGGCAAGCATCACAATTAAGATAATATATTGTTTCATGCTACATCAAATCCTAAAACAAACATCGGTGCCAGGAAAAACAAACTCAAATGATAGAACCGTGTCATGTTTATAATCGAACTGAACTGTGGAATAAAGATGCACAACAAAAGTAAGGCAAAAGATGCCCCGATCCCGGCAATAAACTCCGCTTTAAACTTATACTTTTTATATCTGAATAGCGTTACAAAACACCCTATCACGATTAGAAGTTGTGTCAACGCTTGGACTACCCGGAATACCTGAGCTTTCAAATCTACATCAAAGAAATCAAGCATGAGCGCAGTCCTTACAAGTGGTGGCTGATTGTTCAAATACATTTTCCTGTCATATGTTTCGGGATGTTGGCCCTCATAAGTACCATCTGAGATCTTCTCCCTCATTACTTCAAAGTGATCTTCTACTGTTCCGGCGTGCTTGACTACTGATCCACCACTTTGGTTCGAGTAGTAGATGCCCCAAGCACCAAAACCCACAATAAGAATAACTATCAATGCCCATGTGGGGTTAGCCCAATTCTGGAACAATCCCCACTTAATGAATTTGCTCAATATAATTACCCAAATTATACATAGTATATAGGCCAGTAAAATAATTCCGACTGTATAATGGCACCAAAGAGCAAGCATCACGCAGAAAAACATCCCCATAAACCGCAGATACTTATCCCAGTCTGCTACCATCAAATAAATAAACGCAGCCATAAATGTTTCAGCAACCATCGATTTCCCTATGGAAACGATCTCCAATGAGAAAACAGGCATGATTATAAAGAAAAACGCTGCGTAAGCTGCTTTCTGTGATCCTATCTGCTTTTCAAACGCCTTAAACAAGAGCACCGGAGCAAATGCAAACACCATCGGAAGCACTATCTTGTAAATCACAATCACTGAAGTATGGAACAGTTTTGCCAATCCAGGCAAAAAATACCCTATGACAATCGATGTATTATTGGCATTATTCCATGCCCAGTCCCATCCAAGTGATTTGATGATATTAGCCACGTAGACTTCCCCGGATGCATCCGTTCCCACGACATACTGTCCCTGTAATGATGTGGCCCATAACAAACAAAGCGCACACCCATAGATAATTAATGAATACCGCTTGACCTTAAATACAGTAATAGCAGTCAACGATAAGACAACGACAATTATTGAAGCAATACCTAAAATCATAATTCAATGAAAAGTGGCAGTAACGATTTGCTACTGCCACTTTTTTATCCCGGCATAATTTATTTAATAGTTAACGCCATACTTTTCACAGTAGGCTTTCCATGGTGCCATGTCCGGCGGTTGACCAGGCGTAAGATACCACTTCGTAACGTAGGCCGGATTGTTTACGTACCATTCACCGTTTTGAATAGGCAAATCGGCTGATGTTTTCCATACAATGACCCCTGCATCCCTTGAATCGGGATTCAGATAGACCGTTGCAGTTGATTTGCCAATGGCCTTCCATCCCATGCCCATGACTCCACCATCAGCAGAAACCATCGCAGATACGCCCAGTGTCACCAAGACCACCAATGCCACCAAAAGGCCCAAATACTTTTTCATGATTACCTCCAGTGTTTTTCTATATTTTAACGCATTATAAGCGTTTAACGCTATGGGTTAATTTCAAATATTTTCACATCGCCAAATTGCTGAACCTTATTTATACCCTCAATGTAATTACTGAAGTAAAGTTTTTCCATAAATGTAGAATCCATGCTGCCAATACCTGCATCTGTCATGATAGAGTAAGAATCCCGATCCACCATGTTCTTATCAATAATGATGTATTTCATTTTGTGCTCTTTTAATTGAGCAATGGCGTGTTCCGTATTATTATCGGTCAGTATTTGACTAGCCCGGTGCCCATCAGCATATCCAGGCGTGCCCATTACTGCCTGATGACCATCTGCAATCAACCAGTACCCATAGTTCCACCATGTAAACACACCATAATCCGGTTTTGTCCCGGCATAATAAGTCGATTTATTAGATTGTGTTTGCAACCATTGGCAGGTATCGTGCCAATCTTTTGACATTACGAACTGATTTTTTATGGCACCTTGCACGCTGATACTTGCCGGGATCATGCATACAATAAGGATAAGAGCCACAAAGTTCGTAATCAATTTGTCTTTTTTCTCCAGATAAGGCTTCAAATATCCGGCGCACGCATATACTGCTAACAGACAAGCGTTAAAAGCCCAGTAATACTCAAACCTGCGCATGGAAAACATCAGCAGCATCCCAATTACAGAGCATGCAAGGAACAAACAATCTTCCGGTTTCTTGTATTTGAATGTCCTGTAGCCAAACCATCCAAGTCCAAACAGCGCAAAGAAATAGACCGGGCCGAAGTATGCCCACATCACATCAATATTAAACTGTCCCTGCGAAAAGAAAAGGGGCATCATTTCAAGGTTTGTCTGCGTTAAGTCCCACGAAAACATCGTAACACCTGTTTTAAACAGCACCGGATTAACGAAATAGGCCGTAATTCCTATCCATGTATAGAGAAGTGTCACCAAGACCTTTAAAGGCCACGCCTTGAACCGTAGAAACGCAAATAGTAATATCCCTGACACTATCATAAGAGGTGCAATCAACGCTCCGGCCCATGAAAACCAATAAATCACAAGGACTTCCAAGGCACCAATCCAATACATTGGCCTATTTTTCAACGCTAAGACAGAAAACATTATGATCGAAATGAATAAGAGAATCTCCCAACAATGATAATCCGCTGCGCCAAGCATGGTTCTTGATAAGAGTTCCCCCGGCATCAGGCAGAATAGTATCACAGACCAAGTTGCAATATTCTTATCAAACAGTGTCTGGGACGTGATATAAACAGGGATCAATGTGATGAAAAACAATACAACTGGTAGAAACGCCCCGACTACCATATTATCCATCCTGAATAATCTACTTAATATCGCAATAATGGATGCAAACACTTCATAGTGTGGCGTTTCTATGCCAATTGGAAAATTTGTGTACCAGTCCCATGTTGGAAAATTGGGCCACAAATCCGCATAATGGATCATTATATAAGCATCAGGAGTGTTTAGAAATACTCCATTTTCAGTAAATGTGGACTGCCAGGGTATAACAACACGCACTATGAACGCAAATAAAAGAGCTACGGCAATTATCCAGGTAGAGTGCTTCATTCTTTATCCAGTATTATCTTAACTTCTGGATGATCTGTGCCCTCTACAAGCTGGATTGCCATTTTAAGGACTGCTATGAGTTTATCTGTATCAATGTTTCCATCAGCATCCATATAGTACATATCGAGCTTCTTTAGATAACCACCAATTTCAAATGTCTCGCCCAGAAGCCGGATACCTTCTTCTGCAATCTTGATCTCACACCATTCGATTTCCTTTTTCCCGTCCCTATCATCGATCACTCTTGTATGATAGAAAAAACGCACCTTAGTTTTGTTCGGCTCCAGTGGATTGGCACGCTTGACATTTAACAAATATACCCTGGCGTAAGCGGTGCTGCCTCCCTTTGAACCATCATGGATGCATTTCACCAGTTCATCCGGGGCACGTTTAGCTTTCCCCTGGTTGACAAACGCAATGCATTTGCTTTCCCAGTATTCTCCCATAGCCTTAGAAAAAGGAATTATCGGCATTTATACCTCCGCTAACTGGTAATCCTCTATATCAGCTTTCAAGAATATCTTGATAAACTTTTCAAGCCAATCTAAGGATAAATCAGTAAGCCCTAATATATTCCCTATATTCGGAAGCTTTTTATATTCTTCCATCAATTCATCAGATTCTGGCATGCGCTCATTCTTTCTAACAAACGCCCGTATATCATCGATGATAACTTCACCGATTATCCCTTTTATCGTGGACGGTTCAAACTTCTGCTTGATTAGAGTTTCAATTTCCTTCAGTTTTTCTTTTGTCATCTTTAAGCCCCCATAATATTCCCATTACTATAAATGCGCTCATTAAAAGAAACTGCGAGCACACATAAAACCAATTATTGTCCATCTTTATTACATAGGAAATGTTCTTTGCTGTTTCCTGTGACTGCCAGGGATTCACAATAAATAAAGCAATCGCTCCACCTATTGTAAGGCAGACGATTAACTGTATGATCCGACTTTTATACTTCCCCATTATCCTTTTCCTTTCCAAATATAAACCTATACCCAACCCATCCACAGGCAAGCATCAGCAATATCGTCAAAATAGAATAAATAATGAACTCAGTTTGCGTATACTTAATAAGCCACTCTGAATAATGTATATAACACCCATACATAAATGCAGGGATTGTTAGCCATACGAATATTCCGATAACCACCTTATAAAATTTGCCAATAATCTCTTCTCCATCAGCGTCTATTTGCTGGCCACAATTAGGGAATTTTATAGTTTTCATCTTATACCTCTCTTTCCTATTTAAAGCCATCTATACCAGTGGGCCAGGAACATAACCCCTATCATAGCAATAGCACCAATAAGAAACGCTGCCAGGTATCCCAAGAATGAATAAAGCCAATCCAAGAACTTTCTCAATTTGCTCGCTCGATCCAACCCTTTTGATAAAGGGATTCCATAATTCCCTGCACTTTGTTTTCATCCCAATGTAAATCTTTTGCTACTTCCCCGGCTGTGCAACAAGGCTCCTGATTCTTTATGGATTGCATAACTTGGTACTCAAATCCCTGCGGGATCATAGCAAGCATTTTCTGGTTGCCCATAGTTGTTAGCTTAACAGTGGGCGTTGCAGGCTTTTTTAATGGACTTTGACTAAACGGAAATGCCATATCATTACTCCTTCAGACTGGGGCTAATTTCATCCCAGTCTGCTTTAGTAGGTTTAGCTTTCTTTTTACCGCCAAGGTAAATATCAATATCATGTACTACTGTGGGGATATTTTCAGAATCCCAGTAATCCTTCCACTGTTCCGGCCTTAAATGCATCCATTTCGTGGTGCCAGTCCCACCTGCACGTATATCCGTAATCTGATAACTGCACCATCCCGGCCCTAACTCTGGAAACGCATCCTTGAAACAATTGATCTCGTGTGTGTGAGGATCATAGATAAGCTGATCTGCTCGCTTCATGTTGACATAGTTGAACATCATCCCCATGAACAAATGCCTGCGGATCATTGCTATTCTGGAAATCAACACCGTTAGATTATAACGGCGTGACCTATCACCCCACATGTGTGATTCATCGTAGCTCCCCACTGAATTGTAGAGCACCATTTTCTTGATTTCCTCTTTCAATTCAGCACGCTTAATTATACGTTCTTCTATATCCTTGCATTTGGCAATGGCTTTATCCATCGCATTCAAGCGATGTAAGTCATCCACAATCAAATTGACATATTCTTGGTCATAAAGGCAATGCACCTCCCCGTATAATTCTGGATTAGGAGGTGGCGTATCCATGCAGGCCACTTTCCCAAAATATTTCATGCAGCGATAAGTCAACGCTGACCTAATCAACGATTTACCTTTGCCAACATCCCCACCAATCAAGATCATAGGGTATTCCAGAAGTCCCAAAGACAGCATGAAATATTTATGGTATAGTATCGGCTTTTTAAAGTCCGATGCTTCCAACCACTTTTCCTGTCTGTCTTTGAACTGTTCCCACAACTTCCAGTACGCATCATAGGAAGTCATATCATCCGGCGTGACGATAGTTTCAGGAATACCCAAGCGAGCCATACACCCCGAATATGGAAGTATAAGGAAAGGTGGAGGAGTGTATGGATTACAGGTACTAACCTGGGCCTGCTGCATCAAACAGACCTCCTCTTGCTGCCTGCATCCGTTCTTCATTCTTAAATTGTGTTAAGGAAACAAATTGTTTGCGGGCCTCACCCTCAATAGCAATTGACCCTTCAAGCATTGTATCTACATACATATCTGCTACCATATCATGTTCACTATCCCAATCAGGACTAAGCACCTTAGTCTGGATACGGGCGCACGCAAAGTTATGTAACTGCATTGGATTGATAATAGCAGTCTCCAGTAAGTGCTCTTTTTCTCTGTTAAAGAGATACCGATTACCAGGGATTGCACGCTCAACTTCTTTTAGTTCCATGCGCCTGCGTGAATCTTCCTGTTGCCGGGCCATTTCAGCGGACTGGGCATCAGTCATAGCCATTGACGGTTCCGCTTCAACATCTTCCGGTTCCTGGTGTTCATTCCCAAGCGGTTCATCATCAATCGGTTTGTGACCATTCCCTTTATGTCCGTTTCCACTTACATCGGCCTGTGGTTCAACCTTCGGATCATCTTTGATCTCTTCAAATTGACCTACTTCCACCGGAGCCAACTCTATCGGAGGATTGGGTTTGATTTTGCTTTTAAATTTCTCATACTCGTTTTGCTTTGCCATTTTATTTTCCTGTTAAAAACTTGGCTATTGCATCTATCGGGGCTTTAACCATTGCAAATATAACCACAATTGTAATCAATGAAAGCAACGCGGCTGCACCGGAAGCAATAGTCCCAATAATAACCCATTTAAACTTCTCTACCAAAAGGCGCAACTGTTCCGCAAAAGCCATCTGCGGGGACATAAGGGCCTGCATTGTCGTTTCGTTCTTGGCCTGGTTAAACATTGCTGATGACCTTTTTATAATCTTGTCAGTATCCCACTTGGCAGCATCATGCGGGCATTCTGGCCAGGGAAAGTTCTTATGCACGATATAAACAGGAATAGTGATCTGTTCCCCGGCAGGTGCCTTAATAGGCCAGTTGATGCAGTAATCATGCTCATCCGGCAACAAATAAGAATCAATGGAGTGTCCTTTAGGTGCTTCAGCCCATTGTGGAGATGAAAACGTGCCCCGGCTTGTATCGTTAATTGTCTTGGCTTCATTAACGTGGTATTCACATAATGCAAACTCAATGGGGATTGACCCACCAGTAGGCGGGAGTATCATTAATCCAACTTTACCAATTGCTTCTTCCCTGTTCTTCTTGAAGTTATATCTTTCTTTACCCAGAAGGAAAAGAACAAAAGCCAACAACAGGAAAACTATGCAAATAAGAACAAATACATACCATGCCATTCCGGCGATTAGCTTTTCCTGTGGGTTTAATGTCACTAACAGCGGTGCTGCTTCCATGACAAAGTTCATAATTAAACTCCTACGTCATACTCTCTTGTGGTGATTCTATTATATCATTTGGATTCGTGGGGATGCTATGGCTTGCCCTCCTGGCATAAGCTATATCCCCTGTTAATTTCAACGCTTCAGCCTTAATATGCTGCATCGCTTCATTTCCTTGGTTATCCACGCCAACCACTACAAAAGGTATCTGCTTGGCCCCGAAAAGATTTCTGGCTTCCGCATCGGCCTGGTAGCTCATAGTATTAACGTAGCTAGTCCGATAGATCACCGGACTTTGTTTAATCGGATCGATATAGCAGATATACCAGTATTTATGTAACTGGGAAGCCATCATTACCACGATTCCTTATTTCTTCCTGTTTCTTTATCGTATCCGGGGCGTGATCCATAACGCCTTCTACGCATATCCTCGACATAATCTTCAGTTGACATAGGGCCTTGGACTGCCGGAGGTGTTTTCTTATCCCTTAATATAAGTGGCATCATCCCACTTCCAAACGCTGCGAGCACGCAGAAAAACCCAAGGAAATGGATAAGCGATGTGAGCGATCCTTGGACAGAAAATGAATAAAAGGCTCCCATTACCCATCCAAAAGAAGCCAGCCAGAATAACCAGGCAGCACCCTTCTCTTTGAAAAGGAAGCCCATAATCATCATGATTATGGATATAATGATAAAAAGATAAGCAGCATATGATTCAGTAAACATTTATTCTAACCATCCACTTAAAAGTGATGTGCATTCCCCAGAGTTACCGCTTAATGAAATAACACTCACTTTTATATCAGTTTTTTCAGGTAACTTCGTTGGGATAATCAACTCTCTAGTATACGCTGAATCAATCAACATGACCTCACTATATCCCATGAAAAATATACCAGGTGTTAGCGCAGCTTTACGTGCATTGTCATATGTGGCCCTTGTTGTAAATCGCACAGCTTTGCCACCTGTAGCAGCAAAAGCTATTTGAGTGACATATAATGTTTTTCCTGCTGGAACTGTATAGGCACTATTCCTGGCCCTTGTGTATCCAGTTTGGATATAGCTGTAAACCGTTGCAAGCGTGATATGCCGAATAGAAATATCCCCTGCTGCTGCGCCTGATGTTCCAGTAGTTGCAACCCTGAAATTTTGAATCCTGAATATGTCAGAAACAGATGTATTTACATCGGTTGTGCCATTCATGATAACGGTTGTGGTTTTTTCAGCATAATTTGAATCAAGATAATTGATCCATACGGTCAAAGCTCCAGTACCACCCACTCCATCCTGTGCAGAAGTAGAGACTACCCTCATTTGAATAGCTGAAGCAGGGAATACATACGGAATTGATCCATACCACATATCTTCCGATGTGGTGCCAACACTTGAATTATATCCAGCTTTTGTCCAGGCAACATGTCCTGCAATATCGCCTTCTGCTACTCCTACGTAGTAATCCTTGGACATAGTAGACAGGCGATTATCCTCTACTGTAACAGATGAAAAACCCAACGGTGCTTCTGTTGGATAACAGGCCGTTACCATAAGGCATATAAACAGAAGTGCCAGGATTAAACGCTTCATTACCTGCCCTCTTTATGGCCCTTTCTATGTTCCGAACGCTCCTGTGCTTTTGATTCGTGGGCTTCATGGCGTGCATGTGCAGACGTATGCAAGGATTCCTTATGATCCTTATAAATCTGCGTGCCAGGCCTATGATGTGCCTTGCATTTATGGCAATACGTCATTTCTTTTTACCTCCGGATATTTTATGGACAACTTTCATTATGGATTTAGTTGCTCTGTGAGCAATCTTATTTATCCCAGTTCCGGTTGACTTTGGTTTTCTCACTTTGTGCTTCATTTTAGAACTTGCTTTCCATTTTCTTTAATTTTGTGTAGTAGATCGGGGATTCCTTTAAATGTGCAAGGGCGATCTTTGCCCAGGCTGTCATGCTGTTACCGACTACGTTTTTATGTTCAGATTCTACTTCCATGCCCATGCGCAACTGCTCCAGATCGACCTGGTTCCAGTTGACTTTAAGCAGATTCCCTGCCCGCTCCGCTTGCGCTTTGGTAATTCTTGGCATCTTTTTTCTCCTTTGCATCCTTTACTAAATAAAGGATAGCAAGTACAAATATGGGTGTTAAGGCAACCCATCCCAAGAAGGTGTAATAATCAGGATCGCTTACCAATCCCAACGTACCCAGTCCGTAAATTATAATCGTGTATATGCTTAAACCCTTCATTTTAAACCTCCAAAACTATCGGATGACCTTATTATAGATGATTTTGGAGCTTTAACGCTACGCCTTCCCCTTCGGCTTACGTATTTATCCTCTCTAAATGTCAAGATCGGCTGGTTCCGGCCCTGTCCTTTGATATTTACATCGACTATACCCATATCGGCATGGAGAAAGTCCGGCACCTCTCCATAAGTTGCAACAATAGACTTGGCTGCTGATCCCGGCCCTTCAAAGTATTTCACTCCGGGGATTGGTTTACGTGTATAAAGTAAGTCACGCTGCGTAAAAGGTTTCACCCAGGCTATATACATAATACCTTGTTTCCAGGCTACTGCACCTTCCAGTTTTTCTTGTGTAGCAACCACTTCTCCATGCTTTGTTTTAATTATGATAGGAGGCACTTTAATTGGAGGTATTGAAGGAGTTATCACTGGTTTAGTAGGAATAATAGACGGTGGATATGGTGATTTAACCGGAGCTTCACTGGGATAAGGGCTTGTTTTAGGATAAGGAGATTCTTTCGGATAAGGGGCTACTGATGGGTATCTACTTTCAGATGGATAAGGCGTTTCTTTGGGATACACTGACACCTTAGAATACGGTGTTTCTTTTGGATATGGCTTTTCGCTTGGATAAGGAGCTTCAGTAGGATAAGGGGTAACTAACGGATATGCTTTCTCTTTAGCATAAGGCGTTTCTTTGGGATAATCACCCATTTCCTTTACTTCTTTAGGTTTCCTATAAGGGAGTATTTCAGATTCACCTTCTTTCATCTTGCTAACCGCTTCTTTGCCCTCCAAATAAATCCCATTTCTCATTTCTTCTTTTGATGCATCTGGTAATTTGTTATAATCCTTTATCGAACCTTCCTTATTTTGTGCAGCTTCCCACGCATGGTTAACAACGTCATTAATTTTTAACCCTGCCATATTCGCAAATTCCGCAAGCGTAGTAGCACCTTTCTCAATATATAATTTAGCTAACTCAATTAAGTCCCTATACAATTGAGTTTGCTGTTTTACTGAAACTCTTGCATCTGCTACAACACCAATATTTTTCATCTCATTATAAGATTCGACAACTCTTGCTTGCTGCCGTTGTATCCTTGTTTTCAGCGTTTCCGGGCCACCTTCAGGGACTAATCCACCACGCTCACTCAATTTGCTCATATACCTTTCTTGTCTTAATTGCTGCCTAGCCTGATTTACTTCCCTTATTTTCTCTTCTGTAATAACTGAACCATCCCTGACCTGTTCAGCAAATCTTTCTCCCCTTGATTTACCTAATAAACCAGACATATCAAATGTACGATCACCCTCAAACACACGCAAATTAGATAAATCTATACCTAAACCAGGTTCCCTTACTGCTAAAGCTCTAAGTTGATCATAAGTTGCCGGATAGACGCTACCATCAGCGTTTCTAAGATCAAGCCATCTTGTTGCATCCATTTCAACTAGTGCATCGGGAGAAGATGGTTTATCTCCCCCAACGTCAAATCGATGTGGATCAATTGTTTTATCCCCTATCACACGAGTTACATATACTCTGTGCCCTGGTTGTCCATATAATTTACCTTTCCCTGGATATACTCCTAATAAATAGGTTCTTGATGGATCAGCGATTAATCCAGCTTCTTCTTTTAACTGCTGTATCGCATTGCTTAAAGGTGAAGCTCCATAGTTATCAGATATAATTGGAGGGATATATTTTTCTATCTGTCTCCCTCCTATTTTACCTTCCATGCTAGTTGGGACATGTGCGCCACCACCCGGAAAACTCATTACATCTTGTGGAGCGTTATCCCATATCGTATGGCCTACAGCTACTCTCCCAGTTGCATCATCAATTGCTATGATTTCCACACGAGTAAACATCAACCCACCTTCATCCCAAGGTTTAACACTTGTGACTTCCCTTTTTACAGGCATCCTTAAATTAAGCCAGTTTCCTGTCACCGGATCGGTAGGTTCATCATAAACATCATAACGATCCCACTGCCTACTAGCTTTCACAGCATCCGTAGTAGCTGCTTCCGTAAATCCGGCTTTTGTTGCCCTGGTTAATTTAAAATCAGCACCAGTTAATTTAGATGTAAAAGGAGTTGTCACCGCTGGCCCCTCATCAGATGCTATGGGCCTTCTTTCTCCTCTATTCCAAGGCATTGCTTTTCTCATGTTGGTTAGAGTAGCCATTGCTTCTGACATATACATCTGCCCAAGTGTTGGAAATGGCCTGCCATTATCGATTGCATTTTTAGTCATGGCAAAATATGTAGGCAACTTATCCCCTACTTTCCATTCTACTGGCTGCCATTCTTTCCCTGCACTATCAACCCATTTCCCATCAATATTCTTATATCCCATATCTTTAAATTGACTGGCAGTTGGCCTGGGTTCATGATAATCAACAAGGTTATTAATCTGCATAACAGCAGTGTTTTCACCCTCTTTTCGTGCCCACCAAGGTATACGCTCCTGTGGGACAGCAAACATCTCATACCCATCCGGTGTCCATACCTCTAATTCTATTATGTCGTGCTCATCCCTGTGCCACTTAAATGGTAAGTACACACCCTGCTCTAATGTGCCATCATCCATCATTTTCTTTAACTGTTGTTTTGCTGCGGTTAAATCACCCTGCATACACAAATCAAATACTGGGTTGGGTAATGTTTTTACATCTGATTTGTCATACAACAAAATCAAATCAGCCGGGTCTTTTGGAACAGTGCCCCATCCAAGTTGTCTTGCTTGCCATTTGTGCATCCCCATATAGAACCCACCGACTTGCGTAGCACCACCGGATACAAATTTACCTTCATTATTAAATGCATCACTAAATACTTTCCCTGCATTTTCGTCAGTATGGATTGCAGCCCTTCTGACAGCACGCATAAAAGGAGACATCCTAATTGTCAGTTGACCTTCTGGTAATCGCATTACAAGATCACTGCCAGCTCTACTGGACATATTCCCTGGAATTGCATCCTCTTGTGTTATTACATACATTGCCTGGTTTACAGCTTCCCTTGTTGCTTCAGGCGTAAGCCAATTAGCCTTAATACGTGGTATATCACCCTGTATCGAAAAGTTTTCAGCACGTAACATTCTAGGATCAAATGCTGCTTTAGGGCTACTTGCATCTATTCTTCCAGATATAACCCCTTCAGCAACCTTACTGGCACCCAAGAACATCGCTATACCTACTGGAAATCCTACAGCACTACCCCATTTTCCTTTTTCTGCACCTTCTCCTATATAGCCTAATTCTTGACCAGTCGCAGATAAGGGGAAAAGAACGAATGATGCACCCATTGCGGTTGCCCTGGATAAAGATTTGCCAAATTCCTTTTGTTGTGCATCGTTATAAGATTGAGCAAGAGTAATGGGGATTTCAGGAAACATTTTGACAAATCCTATCACCTGTTCCGCAGCCCTCGCTGATCCTTCCACTAACGGATCATCGGTTAATTCAGCATGCCCACCTTTGGGATACATCAAATTAATTATTTGCTCTTTTAGTTGATCATATGTTTCCCATTCTCTTATTTCATTAATAGCTTTTTCATATGCTTTTTCCTCTCCTTTTACATCCCCTCTCAAATGATTAATAGTTAAACCATATTTATCACCGATAGTTTGCCCCAATGATTTTCTTGGCAATATTGTTAAACTATTTACTGATGCTTTATTTATCGCATCTGTATACGGGGTTATATTTATATTAGCAAGTGCCTTATCTACATTTTCCCCTAATACTAGCGTTGGAACTCGTGTTAAATCACTAAATTGCTCCACGAAAGCAGCTACGGAAATTCCAGCCTTACTAATATCACTATCAGCAAATTTAGTCCTTATCGCTAAATCATAATATAAATTAGATTCTACCGACCTGGGATCAACGATTATGTCAGTACCCGGATATACCTTGCCGTAATATTCAATAATAGATGGATGAGGTATATTAGCAGGCAGACTATTAATATAATCTTTTGGATTATGTAGTTTATTATATTCATTGCGTGCAAATGGATCAGCATTTAAGTATTGCTGCGTAGTCCATAATTCATCTGATGGAATAAACTCCAATGCTTTATCAACTTCAATTACCCAGTTATAATTATCGTGTGGTATCTCTAATAACTTAGCCCTGATCTCTGATTTCTTTAATCCGGCTCTATCCATATCTAGTGCATATTTGGCAATATCCCATCTGCCATCAGCAGTTCTATACGGATCAACACTAGTAAGAGAAGCAGTAGGTGTTGCAACCAATTTACTGGCACCGCCAGTTATCGGTTGCATACTTACTCCACCACTGCTGACACTTGTGGGCATAACCTGTATATCTGCCTTTCCTATAGATGTACCACCTATAACCACTTCATTTGATGGAGTAATTTGGACAACTTGCGGTGAAGCAGGGACTTTCGTACTTATATCAATAGGATATTTGTTTTCATTTCTAACCTGTTCATATGCTGAATAGTAATTGATCTTTTCCCCGGCTGATTTGGCCTTAAAGTACGTAGCAATCCCGGCATAATACCTATCCTGATCCGTAGGCACAACGCTTGATTTACCACTATCATAATCCTGAACGATTTTAATAGCAGCATCGAAAATTGGTTGTGTTTTATCCGATATTATCTTAGCCACGTTTACAGTAGGCGTTGAAAATGGCGCAGGCGCAGGCAGTTGCGATTGATAAACTTTATACTGTTCCTGTGCCTTAATCGCTGCGATTTCCTGACTTTTTATCGTATCTAACCTATCAGCCAAATTGTTGAAATCTACCCTTTGATACCCTGCTAAAGGATGCCCCGCGGGATAAACATTGGAGCTATCCATATAATTGGGCACCTGCGAAAGCAGCGTGACTTCATCATTGGTCAACTGTCCCTGCCATCCTTCAGTGTGGGCCGTGGCACGCTCGCCAGGTTGTGCTAATCCAAGACGAATCTTTAAATCCGTATAATCACCCTGCGGAGTTTGGGCCAACTTATTAATCAAATTGACCGTTCGTGTTTCAAGTGCAGCAACGATTTGTGGCTTGCTTATTACTGGAGCAGGTATTGTGATTGTAGTTGGTTTTACAACCGTTCCAAACACGCCCAGTTTATCAAACACATCTTTATAAGACTGTGGTGATTGGTCGTAAATATCCTTTGTAATGAAATGCAGTACGCCATCTTTACCGATCCCGGCAAACTGACCTTCTGCTGATATTAAACCTTTATTTATACTGTCCTGTATATTTGAGCGTGCTTTTTCATATTGATTTTGAGTAAGTGAGACAAAATCTGATCCGGCAGGGAATTGAATCGGAACATCTTTTGAACTTATAACCGGAGCAGGCGTAGGTATTGTTACAGTGGGAGTTGAGGGAGTAGGTTCTTCTTTTATTGCAACGATATTCGGGCGAAGATCATAAGCTTCCAATGCTCCCTGGCTAAATTCCTCACCATTTCCTAAATTAATAATGCCCTTCTCAATTTGTTCTTTTGTATTACCAAGTGAAGCCGCATCTTTTGCATAATTTTGCCTTACATCACCTTCATTTCGGACTGTAGTAAGCACATCACCTAAACTATTCCATTGACCTGTCCGGCAACCTACACCATTACATAATCCCCATTTACCATCATCACCTTGGTGTGCTATATATTTCCAGTCATTATAAACGAAAGCATAAGATGTTCCTTTATCATTGGAAAATATGATCTTCTCACCCTGGTTAAATTCGGGCGGTTTAGTAATTACCAAAGGTGGAGCATTGAGCACTTTTACAAGCGATTCAGGCAACCATTCAGCAGTAGTAGTTTCTTTCGTAGGTGTAGGAGTTACTACTGGGGCAATATAACCAGGTTTAGGAACCTCACCTTTTGAATTTTCCCCTGAATATGGTTGAACATTCGCTGCTATTAGGACATTCTCCACTTCAACTTGAAGTAGCGGGCCAGTCTTACGCTGTCCGTATTCTTTCCCATCAATAAATATCACAGTATATGGAGCATAAGTAGTAGCAAATTTTGCATTATCAGCTTTTGTTAGTTGTGCGCCCATTGGACTGTTAGTATTTATCTCATAAAAATGGATATTGGGATTATTAAAACCATATTTATCTCTCAATACTGCCTGAATATTTTCGATTTGTAGTTCACATCCACCGCATCCATCATAACCAAACTGAAGGATAGAAACGCCTTTATCTTGTGGAATTTTCGCTAATATTTCACCCGCTGACAGTTGAGCTTGTTTTGTATAATCATTGGTATCATAAGCTGAAAACACAAAACCCGTGGGAACTTCTAGCGTAGCTATACGCATCCCTGGGACTTTATTAGCATCTTTGATAATTGCGTATGCAGGCAAAGCATTTTCATTAGTGCAGGTATCTTGGGTACAAACTCCCCATCCTGATCCTTTCTTGGCATCTTCCAAAGAATTATATTTATTCCACTTCCCATCCGGTTTGATTACATAGACTTTATTCGTGCCATTTTCTAATTGGATGGCTTCAATATTGCCATCTTCCCTTAAAGTAATGGATGTAACACCCAACGATTTAGATTCATCCGATGGTTTTATATCCACCCCGACTGCTGCTTGCGCTCTTCCTATAAACGGGAACGGCGTGATCTTGGTTATTTTAGAGATCGGTTCCTTAGTAGCTTCAGTAGCAAAGCCTTTTGTAGAACCGGGATATTTATTAGGATATGTTTCTATATCACGTTGTAATGCTGTTATAAATCCCAATGAATTAAATTCACCAGTATTTCCAAAGTGCTCACGGCCCATTTTGACGATTGACTGTGCTATTAAATCATTAGGGTTACTGCCTAATGTAGCAACTGCTCCCTTATAAATAGCTTCAGCATTATTTTCTGTCAACGCATACTCTGAATTTCCTACTTTTACAGAAACTTGAACTGTAGGAACAGTAACTTCGGGAACCTGAACCTGCTCTTGTGTTGGAGTAACGGGGGATACAGTTGACTTCCCAAGTGCATATTTATTTGGGTATGTCCTTGTATCACGTTCTAACGCTGAAACAAATCCTACTGAATTGAAGTTGTTTTTATCGATGTTGAATTTACCAAAGTTTACTATATTGACTATATTCTGTGCATTCAAATCTTTTGGATCATTGGCTAATGTCACGTTTGCAAGATTATAGAAATATTCCGCATTTATATCATTAAGCACTTCACCATTAATGGTGACTACTTTCCCATCTGTAGAGATTTTTATACCCGAATATGGGGCTGCTATTGTAGTAGGCTTATATTTGCTTGTAAATCCTTCCAATGTCTTAGGTGCAACTAAGTTTGTATTTTCGTCAACAGCATATTGAAATACTTGGCCCTTTAATCCAAGCGTATTTCCTTCTAGTGCTTGACCTGTCGCACGATTGATTATCTTATCATTTTTAGTAAGCGCATTTATAGCTGCAACAGGGTCTTGACCCTTAGAAATGGCTCCGTTCCATATTCCTCTTATAATAGACTTATTCTGTTCAATGTTTGGATCAGCTAAAGCAAATTGAATATTCCCTGCTATTTCATCAAAACTTTTTTTAGCATAATCACCTGTAATTAAAGTTGGAGCAATATCAAGACCGAATCCTAAATTAACTGTATCAGCTAAAGTTTTAGGTAATTGCGCATTGGGATACAAAGACATTATTTCAGCAATTGAGTACGGTTTATCGCCTATTTTAATTTGTACGAGATTATCATTAATAAATGTATACTTCGGAGTATCAGCAGGTACCGCAAAATCCCAGAATTTTAATGTAGCAGTATCCTTTATCTCGTATTTGGGGTCAATGCCCAGTTCTTTTAACGCTTTTGCAACGCCTGCCAGTTCCGGCAACACTGTAACTTCTGACCTAGTGCTAAGACTTGGATTACGGTTTGTAAATGAGGCCCATGATTCTACTTTTCCTTTGTTAGCCTGATCCACTACTATAATTGACCCCAACGGATCGGATACGTCACGGAAAACATACGCTACGCCATCGGGCTTGTTGATTTGTAGCGTGGTAGCGGTCATTGGGGCATATTCCCCTATTGCCGTGTTGAATATCTTCCCCTGCAATCCTAACGGATTACCAGGGATTGCTTCACCAGTTGCGGGATTTATTACTGCTAAAACGGCACTCTGGAACGCCTTACGCCCATCTATTGTACCAACATTATATTCTACAGCCTTTGCTGTTAATATCGGCTCATTTTGGACAAATTGGGGCAAATTACCACGATATATATTAAGGCTTGACAAATAATCCTTGGCTGCCTCATTAACCTGTAATGGTGATATATTCGATTCATACAATGCATTTATAGCTGTATCGTCCAACGTGGGATTTTGCGCCCTTAATTCTCCGATAATTGCGTTTTTATGTTTTATCTTAGACTCTTCAAGTAATTGGGCTGCGAGTGCTTTCCCACCTATTGCAGAAGCAGCATTGTCATAGCCCTGTAAACTCAATACTTTAGCTGCTGCCAGGTTAGTATTTGCTCCAATCCCCTGCATTGAAGTGAGGGTATCAGAAGCAACTGGCAATCCAAGTGCTTGAAGTTGGACTTTAGCAGACTCTACTGATGCTTTAACACTTTCGTAAGATTTATCAAATGAACTTGGTAATGGAGTGCTTGCTACATTGTAAAGATAGCTTAATCTCTTTGCTTCGGTAAGGTTTTCTACATTAATAGGCGTGGCTGCTTTATAAATCTTATTTGCTTCAAAAACAGCACTCTTAGCTTCATCCTGTTTTCCTTCGGTAGATGCAATCAGATATTTTACGTTTAAATCGCTTAATTGTTTAACTTGTTCCCCCGTTAAAGTACCATAGCCCGCACTCTTGGCTGTCTGGTGTGCAGCCGGGTTTAGTGCCGATATCCCGATGTTGCCGGAAACAGTGCCTGGCCCAGTTGATACCTCTCCTGTGGGCGAAGTTGTAACAGTAAAGCTACCACCGCCTGGAATATTAATCACCTGTGTTCCACCACCACCTCCACCACCACTACCCGTACTTGTACGTCTTGTGCTGGTAAATGTCTCAACTCTATCTTGATAAATAGGAGTCATCATGCCTTTAACATATTTATCGAACTCATCATCCGTCATATTACGGATAGCATTTTCAGTAGGCAGATATTTATAATAATCCCCATGAAATTGTTTGAAGCCTGCGCTTAGATCACGACCTGTCGTTATACCTAATTGAATATCTTTTAACGCTGCTACATTGGCACCAGTCCCACCAACAGTCGCAGCCAATTGTGCAAACAATGGATCATTCTTCCAATCTTCCGTTGTTAGAACATACTTCCCCTGAAGAACCTGGAGCATCTTGGCACGAGGTGAATCACCGTATATTTCACTGGTGTTAGGTTTGTTCCATTCTTCCCACTTATCTTTTATTTCATTCCAATATGTAAGCTGCCTTGTTGATGGGCCGGATGGGATTGTCTTGACACCTGCTGACATCCATCCAGTTCTTTCTTGAAATTCCAACCTAGCTGCATCAATAACATCCTTTTGTGCTTTTAGTTCAGCAACTCTTTCAGGTGTCATTTTATAGGTATTTATTACTTTATCAAGCTCTTCCTGTGTAAGACCAAACTTAGTCATGGGAGAAACGGCTATAGCTGACTCTGATGCTGTTACTGAGGTAGTTGCTGTTGATGCCGTAGCCTGTGAAGTAGACTGGCTAGCTTTTGATTGGCTCGCAACTGGAGAAGTAACTACTACTGGTTGCGTAACAGTAGCCTGCTGTGCAACAAATTCAGATGGTGCTCCAACTCCGAAGATTGAAACCTGTCCACCTGTTCCAGTCATTAGATTACACCATCCAATACACGCTCAACAGGTACAAACCAACGGTTCCAGAGTGACCCGCTCACCACGACCTGCTGAAGTTGAGCACCCATTTCTGGCATCTTTTTATTAGACCCATGATCGGGATGGATAATACTGAATATCCCTCCCTCTGTCGGGACTAGCATTTTATTTTTCAATGCATATCGCTGTGCTTCTATAAGTACATTAGTCATATCTTTGTTGTTACGAAAATCAGGATCACGCATTGCAGCCCTTACCTCTCCAGTGCTCAAAATAATCATCGATGCTAATGGGATATCCATTGGCAACTCACACGCCACCAATACGATAAATTCTTTGCTGCAATAATATGCTATGTTGACGTTGCGTTCTTTGCTGTTATTATCTCTTATCATCTCTTGCCTCTAAAATAATGATCCTCTACCGGATGTATTTTGTGAAACTGGTATCTTAGGCTGGCTTGGCTTAATCATCCAGATGATTGTTCCTACAAACCATCCCATTGGGAGCAACCAGGGCAAAACCCCAATCCAAGCAATATCGGAAGCAGCTACGCCCTGTGCCTGTAATAGAGGAACGCCTGCATCTATCATAGCCTTAATTCCTGGGAGGATAGCTAGAATAATGACCCATTGCAAAATCGCACCAAATAACTTCATTTTATAATCCAAATATCTGTTTTAGCGTAAACGCTAACGATATTAAAAATCCTATACCCACTATGATAAGTAAACCATATCTGATCGCACTTCGCAACTCATCAGGATTTCCAGTATCGGGATCATTAAAAATAGCCGGGTAATCAAAGAATGCCCACTGCTGGAATACTGAAATCGATGTAGTGGAAAGGTTTTGATATTGGGCCGGGGCACCCGATGTATCCGTTGAATACGTGGTTGTAACGCCACCTACACCAGTAGACGGGCTTAAACCCGCAGGGATACCCTGTGTCATCGCAAACCCCTGCGCAAAGTTACACCCTATATTTACAAGGAACCATATAGTAATGAAGCCAAGCATAAAACGTAGTGGTATCATTGCTTACATCATACTCCTAAGAAAGACTGCCACAAAGAAAAGTGCAGTAATCACAATAAACCAAAATATAAATGTGGGCCATTTTGATTTTCTGGGTACCTGTTGTCTCATCCTCCGGGCCTCCTTAATCCTACTAATGCCCAACCAACGGCAATAATCGCTAATAATATTACTACGCCACCAGTAATGACGTTATACCACCATACACCAATGCCTATCACTCCGATCATGGCCCCAACACCTAAGATGATATTGAAACCACCTTTAATATATACGGCTATGCCGATCCCTACAGCAGCAAGCATCCATGCAAAATACCATACATAATTTACTGGTTGATGATACGAATCTGAAACACCCTGAATTAATCCTCCAAATACCGGGATCGTACTGGTCTTAGCGGAACTGGGCGTTTGTGTCCAAGTTGAATCAGCCGTTGGAGCCGTTAAACTTGATGTCGATGTAGTGGAAGAATCATATGCAGCCGTAGTGCACAAGGCCGTGGCAGAAGATGAAGAATAGACTCCGCTAGTAAAACCGTAGGCTATAAAATAGTACGTGGTGCCAGGCGTTAACCCCGTAAGCATGACAGATTCCCCCGTACCTAGGTAAGCCAGCGTGCCATCAGATGAAGAAGTAGGATATGATCCGGCTTTATACCTTACCAATGTCATATTTGAGCCTGATCCCTTTATCCACACTAATGAAACAGTCGTTCCTGTACTAATTGGAGTGATGGACGATGGTGCAGACACAGCATTATACGTTGCAAAAGTCAATTCTGACCCAGATGCTGACCCTGCATCATTCGTTATTTGAACACGGAAATAATAAGTCGTGGCTCCTGTTAGCCCCGTTATATCAGCGTATGGCGTATTTCCTGTAGTGAAATTATCACTTGCCAATGTGGTTTTATTAGCATAGGCAGCAAAAGTGGCCCTTGTAACATTATCATAAGCAAACTGTACATCGCATAATTGTTGCCCATAATCCACTACCACCGCATTTAATCTTGCAGTAGTAGTTGCAATGGAACTCGCTGCCACAGTAGTAATCGATGGAGTATAAATAACTGTAAAAGATACCTCCGATCCATAAGACCAACCATAGGCGCTATGCGCAAATGCCCTTACATAATAGGTATTGGGAGAGGTTAACCCTGTCACAACATGAGAAAACGATGCAACTGTAAAAGTGCCGGATGTTGTCCAGTTGTCAGTATACCCGTTTGGAGGGGTTACGTTGTCTGTAATTGTAGAATGAGAGGTAGTGCCCCACACAAAACCTTCATAATCACAACTTGCAGCACCATTGAGACTTGTTATCGCCCCATTTAATGTTGCAGTAGTTACCCCTATTGAAGAAGCAGATGAAGTTGTTACCGAAGGTGCTGTGGCAACAAAATCTACAGTCAATATAACATAGGAAATATAAGCTTGGGCTCCAGCCGTATACGAGTCACCAAAAGTAGCTGCATTAATATCGGCAGCAGTCCATGCTACACCCGTTGCAGGATTGGTTGTCCAAGTATATGTATAATTGCGATAAATAACATCATTGTACACGGTATGCGAGGATGAGGCATAATACTTTACTCCACCAATCACTACGTAAAATTTATACTCCGGAGAAGTACTAGTAGCAATATTTGACCTTTCTGATGCTGTTATTGTAACAGAGTTAATAGCGGTTGCAGTACAAGCGGAGAAAGACCAATCACCTTGATAATAAGCAGCCGTTGTATCCCCATCATCTGATTGCATATTAACAAATGTGCCACCGACTACTGGAACAGGAGCATAATACCTGAAAGGTACAGTTGTCCCATCTCCATCTACTGTTAAAGTAGTAGTAACAGCTTGAGCAGGTGAAGGCAAGGCCATGAAAAAGAAACTTATTACAGCAAGGGCACAAAGTAATCTTTTCATTATATACCTGTATCGATCCATAACTTTTTCGCTAAAAGGAAAACGGATACTATATAGACCATCAGTAGCCATATCCAGTCAAATCCAAAATAGCCGAAGGCAAATAAAACACCCAGGCAAATTATATTTGCCACGGTTGTATGTCCAAATGGGAAACTGGCTGCTGCTAACCCAAAGCAAACTAACAATGCAACAATGGCTATCACATAATTATAAGGCAATCCCCCGGCTACATCCGTACCAAATCTCTGAAAAGCTACAACGGCATCCGGGCCAATAGCTGTTGCGGTGCCTGCTCTGATCGAGTTGATGTTTGTTGCAGTCCCGGTTCCTGATGTAAACTCCGTTGCCTTGGTATAAATCTGGAAAAGTGTGGGACGGACTGTTTGGAGTCCAGGTATTCCGGCAACAAGTAAGTCACCACCTGTTGCTGATAAACAGGCACCTCTTGTAGCGATATTTGTCACGTAAGTTTTAGTAGTGGAAGTCTGGGCCGTATCATACGCTTGCATCACCGTAGCAGAAGTAATCGCCCATGAATCAAGATAGGTTAAATCAGTGCCCAGCCAATCACTGGCAACAAGTGAATATTCAGTGTACGGCGTCCCTGTAAAAAGCCCCTGTATCCTTACTTTATAGGCACCATTCCAGTCCAGTGAAGTGACTTGCGCAGGTGACAGATAAACACTCCCTATCCTGTTTCCCCATTCTGATATAGGATTGGAGGTAAGAACCGTGCCCGCTGGGTCTATTAATTGAATGGCAAAATATCTTTTTACATCAGCGGTAGGATAATAGGGAGTGAACACGTCTTTATAACGGCAGACTACTAACCAATCACCTGCCGTTTTAAACCCCTGCACTACCTTGCAATCTTCTATTTGCAGAGGGGGTACCCATGCGCTTTCGGCACCAGCCACACCGAATAATGGTAGTGAAACGGCATACGCTTTAATTATCACATTATCAAAATAGGATAAAGCAGTACCACCTGCTGTATTTATATCAGGCGTTCCATTATAGGCAGCACTGGTTGCCATTGGATCGGATGGGACGATGGATACTCCGTTTACACACAATTCTGACGTAGCAGCAGTAAAATTGATCCGTCTTACTTCGACCAATTGCCAGGATGATCCAGTATATGTTCCAATAACACCACCTGCATTATTAAGAATATTCCTAGCACTATCAAATGTATAATTAGTTCGTGATGTGCCATTGCCATAAGATTGATACTGATTTCCTGTGCTTCCGTTATAAAACCTATAATATATAGAAAAGCTCGCAGCCGTAATACCCACTGCACTATATGGGAACACACTGGAACCAGTAGTAACAGATGATGCTGATCTTGTCCCTCCATAGGCAGTAGTTGTACTTATTTGACCAGATGCAGAAGTCCAAACCAATGATCCACCAGAAGTAGATAAAGCAGTGGTATTTGCTCCCCACTCAAAATCATCAAAGGCAGGAAAGGTATTCGCCCCATTACTGACAGTCGGAGCACTGGGATTACCATAGAACATGCCTATTCTGGTTCCTTCAAGTAAATTAGTCATCGCCGGAATCGAAGGTATCTCTACCCAGAAATCAGAATAGCTCCCATAAATAGTTGTCTCTTGCCAGATATCCAAAATAGTCATATTATCTGCTGCCACAAAACGTATATCCGAGAAATTGTCTGTACAATGATTATTACAATAAACTGCAAAAGGAATTACCCCGGTTGTTGTTGCCACAACCTGGAACATATGATCATATCCCTCTGCCCGTGCAGTCCATGTTGACCCTGAGTTAGCCGAATAATAGCCGTTCCCTGCCGTATAAGGAGCCAAAGTTGAATCATAGGCCCATGCAACTTCATTGGACGTTGTTGCAGTTGAGTTGTCTGAATACAAGATAATAGAATACTGCGTACCTGCTGTTAAAGGCGTGCCAACGCCCAAGTCAAACTCATACCAATCTGCCGTTGTCGAGATGAAAGAACTTGTAATATTACCTGAGCACAGATTTGACCCAGTTGGTGCCCCAGCCGAAGTTGCCCTTAACGCACAGGCCAAAGAAGTAACGGGAGTCCCCACTTTGACGAGTTTAAGCCAAACTTTTTTAGCTGTTACATTTTCAGAAGATGTAAATGTTTGTGCTCTGTAGTTGATGCCATATACATCATCGTTAGCATCTGCATTAACTGTATATTGAGCTATGTTTTCACCAGTACTGATATTTGTGGCATTTTCCGATCCTTTATAAACCCGGATCAATTTCTGGTAGTTTGTTTGTGCCCCGGAAGAACTGCCATAGATAGGTATTGACCTATAATAAGACCATCCTGGATTTGAATAAATCGTGTCGGCTTGCACTGGGAGCGCAGCGAAAAACAATCCAAACACTATTATAAATGCAAATAAAGCCTGCACCGCAGGCCGAGCACAAGACCATAAACTGGGTGTTTTCATTTCTTCTCTTCTCTCTCTACTGCCAATAATATACGCATCGATGCCTTGGCGTTGTCCACAGAAGCACATCTTTGTTTTATGCTCCACTTTCCCTTTATCCTGTGGTAAATCACTTTCCCCTGGCGTTTATATGGCATTATCTCATCCTCTGACAGCGTTTTCTTTCTCTTTTAAGTGCAAGGCAATGGGCATCCCAATATGTCTTTCCTTCTTTCATGAGATTTCTTTCGACCAGTTCATGGCGCAGATTACGAACTCTGCGGGCCATATCAGGATTTTTATCGAGGAGGATTTCGTTCTTTTTACAGGGAAATCCAATGCGTTTGGCAGCCATCTCATTCATAGCTGCATAGTCGTGAAGTTCGTTTTCGCCTACTATACGAACAGTAAGCCCATGATTCCTACAGTAAGCGAGTAATGCTTGGTATTCATCATGGTAATTCATTTATATCCTTATTGGGAAGCGGAGCCAGCATTTTCAAAATAATCTTTTGCTGCGCCCCGCTATATAATCTCTTTTTCCTCTTTAACAAAATTTATCACCGCTTTGACTACCAGAATAATGGCGATAATTGCAAACAGGAGGGCTATCGCCAATGAACCGAAGTATCCAAGGTTTGCGATGGCCCTTTCGCTGACTATGAACCAATCCATTGCCACTAACAACGCAGCAGCGATAAAGACCTGTAACATTCCTTTAATCTTTCGATTCATCAGCGATAACCCTCCAATTGCTCCAGTTACTTCTCCATGAAGCCCTGGACGGCACGCCACATTAGGCCGATTGCCATGATTGTCACCAAAAGACCGATGACAAGGCTGGCTGTGGTGCCGAGCTGGGTCGTGTTGGCGGTTGCGATGAAGCCAGCGAGGGCTATCAAAAGCACTACGCCGATGAAGATTTCCAGGACGGATTCTACCATCCTATTCATAAGATTGTCTCCAACCCCTCAAATCAAGGGGAACGCTTATACAGCTAAATCTATAATTACACGAAAGTTTATGTCTTGTCAATATCCCTTAGTCAACCTGTTTTAAAGTATAACTCCATGTCCAGGTATGTGATCCGGTTGTCGCAGGGTTATAATCCGGCGTAAATCTCAAGTAAATAGACTCTGAACGGCTTTTCCCAATATACCAGGTGCTATCCGTTGATGCTGATTGTCTGCGTGAAGTAAATCCTACCGTTGATGTATCAACCGCCCCAAGTGTACCATCCAAAATCATTACTGCACTGGATGAATAGGAATAATCAGCGGATAACGTGGCAGCATCCATCTTGACGGTATCATCACAATCAAAATCAGCTTTTAACCGGAAGGTGTGCGATGATGTATCATTATTGGTGATCGTCAATTTCATATAAGGGCTTAATTCCGAATCGCCCAGATAAAAATCATCTTCAACAGACTTTTCAAGCGAAAGCACTAAATCCGATGTTGAAGCAAGCACATCTTCATCATCCGAATCATGAGTCGTAGGTTTATTCGGGGTTATAACTGGCTTTACAGTCGTGACCCATGTTTGATCATCTTTCAGCTTTTTTATAGCATCTGCAATTGCCTGGTCAACTTGTGGTTTTGTATAATAACCCGATAAATCCGGCGCAGCACTTGATTTACTGGATATTCCATCCATCCGCATATTAGCATTATTTAATCCATCACTAATCACTTTAATGGCTGCATCCATTTGGCTTTTGGTTACTACCGGATCAGCCGGGGCCGATGGCCCACTTTCAGAACACCCAAATAAAGGAATAATAAGGACTATAATCAATCCTATTATACTAAATGCTTTTTTCATGTTTTTCCTCCGTTACTTCACGGTTATATTTTTCTATTATGGCTTCTGTTAACCAATCCCCTATTTTGATGCCACGCAAAGCAGCCCTGCTCTTTGCTTTTCTCCATACATCAGTAGTAATGGACTTTTTTACAGTATCAACATTTTGTTCTAGTCCCATAATAATTTTAGTTTACACTATATAAAGTTTTGCACGCTACTACTGCAAATATACCACTTGACACCACCATTTAATACTTGTATGATAAATATCATACCCTTTGGTGAAGTTTATGGAATTAACATTAAACTACGACATAGAATTTGATATCTACATTGAGGGCCGGATGCGGGATATGGGATGTACTTACGCTGATCAATATCTTCATAAACTCTTTGGGCGCACCATAAAATCAAAATGCCAAGAATGCCCATTCGCTTATTGCTTGGATGATATAAAGGATGGATATCAGAGAAGAAATCTTTTTAACCGTATAATGAATAAAAGAGAGCTTATCAATGCCTAATCAAGACGAGATAAATGCAGATTTTGAACGCCGGATAAAGACGCTGGAACGGCAGGCCAGCGGCACAGATACGGCAGGGGTACGGCATAAGCCCTGGTATAAGAGCTTTGGCGTATGGCTGGCTTTAATTCTCACTCTTGCTATGTTATATTGTATTTATCTGTTGTATATGAAAGGTACAGGGCACGTTATTAATATATTCGGATTGATAAGGTTTTAGAATAAATGGGTGCGCTGACAGAAAAAGAAAAGGAAACGCTGCGCCTATCTTTTTTCCTTAAAAAAGAAATCGAGGACTTCGACAACGCAAGGGCCATAGATGGAACAATCCAGAATCTTAATTTCCAGGCTGATAACTTTCAGATGATGATTCATAACCGGGTCAACCTTGTTAAAAGGTTGCGTGATAAGGGATGGGGCCGGGAAAAGGTTAGAGCACTTATCGCTTCCTATTATTCAGAGAAACATCGCAGCAAGCGATCCGCGTTTGACATGTTGCAGATCGAACAATCACCTTCCGCTCGTCAAAAAAATGAAACAGACAACTCGATTGCACGCCGACTTTTGAAGCTCGCACGTGTACAAGCTTCTCTAGGCGCAAATTATACAAGGGCATTACCTAATCAATCACAGCAGCAACCCCGGAATATTCCGGCACGCCCTGAATATTAATAAATGGAGGCAATTTAAATGTACGAAAAGAATATCAAACGGAATGGTAAAATAGCAGTTTCATACCGAGTAATCGCCCGTAAACCTAACAGATTTGAACCAAGGATAGCCAAAGTATATAGCGTTCAGCGCAAACTGGCAGGGGAACGCACATGGAAGGAAATCACATGGCGATCAAATGCCACTGATGCCAAATCCGCTATTCCTGTAATGTAACTATTCGCCAGGGCCGTATGACTTGCAAGCGTACGGATCAAAGAGGACTTGGTCAACACAATGAGCGAGCGATTAGGCGGTTTATTAAACGGGAGAGGTTGGTTGCCTTTGCCCATTCTGCACCAAATGGAAAGACTGGCGAGAGGTGGGCAATAACAAGTTCGATTCTTGTTTCTCCCTTATCACTAAATTAATAAATAAGGAGCAGCACCTATGCAAATCCTTGGATTTCATTTCCAGGATACTACGCTTGTTTCGTCTGACGGTGAGGTATGCCACTCTGACTACCTGGATTTCCTAACAAGGCCACGCAGCGACACGCTGAATGTCTGCTACAATCTCGACTGGTTCATGGCCCTGCTATGCCATCATTTGAAAGTCCCTGAATTACAACTGCAACGCTTCTGGAAAAGTTCAAGCATGTTCTTGCCGGGATACAATATTTTCTTTGTTCCACACCGTTATCTTTCAATTCAACATAATAAACAGGAATTTATCTACACTGACACGTTCCAGTATTGCCCGGACTTATCTTTTGAAATTGATCCGCTGGATGGTGCCCGGAAAGCACAGGAAATCGGACAACGTGTTTATGATGTGCTGACACGGCTTGATCTGCATCCCACAACGTTATCAAGTCCCATATCCTGTTATCAGAAAGAAATTATGAGTACGCTTAATCTTCCGAAGCAAGAAGATATACCGGCCCAGGCACAGATGTATGCACATAAATGCTTGCATGGCGGGTGGCAAGAAGCACAGAAAATCGGGCACTTCGAGCAGGCCTACGATTATGATCTTACCTCTGCTTTTAGCTTTCATACCGCAAATTTAATCGATACACGCTTTGGTAAATGGTTTAAAAGTGATCAATTCATTGGAACTGATAAGTGCCCCTACGGGTTTTGCAAAGGCATAGCATCCATCGAAAAGGAATTTAATTCCGCTATTTTCACATCTGGGGAGTTTGATTTTACTCCAGTGGGAGATCGACAAGACTTTATGACCAACGCCCATATTGAAGAACTGCGCCGAAATAAAGAGGGTGATTTTAAAGTTGAAAGTGCCTGGTACTGGCAACCAGATGAAATAGTCTATCCACTGCGTGAACATATGCAACGCCTGTTTGAATGGAAACAATACTTAAAAGGATTTGATAAGGAAGTGATCAAGCGCATCCTTGTGGGACTGACTGGGAAACTGGGAGAAACTTTCACAGATAAAGATGGGGAGCGTAAGCCGGGGAAGAACCATAATCTTGTTTGGTACGCATGGGTACAGGATCAAACCAAAATCCAGGTTGCTGATTTTGTGATCCAAAACCACGCAGAAAATGATTTACTTTCCATAGCAGTAGATGGCTGCTTATTTAAGCGTGAAATCCCTATCAAGGAAACTGGAGAGATGGGCACCTGGCGGTTAAACCTTGTGGCTCCGGCCTTTGTTATTTCCTCTGGTGTAGGCTGCATCAAAGGCAAAGATGGCAAAGGTACATTCTCACTTAATTATGATTGGCTGAAAGCGCAGATTGAAGCAAACCCGGATGCAAGCGAGTATAAAATGTCCAAGCTCACACCTATTACAATTGGGAACGCTCTTAAAAATCACAAGATTGCGCATTTGGGTGAACTGGAATTAAGCGAGCGTGCCGTTGTTTTAAACGAGGTTAAGCGTTTTTATTCTGAAAGGCCCCAGCGGGGAGCAGATTTACTTAATCAATATGATTCAGAACCTTTAGATGTAAGCGTATTACAAGCAGAAAATTACTTTACTAAAGTTAATGAAAAAACTATTGACAATACGCATTAGTGCGTATATAATACGTATATAAGCAAAAGCACCTTAACAACTGAATAGGTCGGAGTAAAGATCGCCAGGGGAGCACTAGACGGACGACCAACGGATTTGCCAGTAGTGAAATGATCCATAGACTCATAGAGTTAATTTGGACTCACTGTTTATAGTTGAATAGCGAAAAGCAAATCGGGATTGGCAACGGAGAAAGTAGGAACGGTACGCCACACCGCTGTAAAATCAGCCCTCTGCGGAGGAGAAGGCCAATCAGCCTACGGACGAGCTAGGGAAGCTGGAGATAGATGCAATATCTCCGACCTAATCAGTAGTTAAGATAAAGGAGAAAAATGACAGAATATATGGGATTAATTATTATAGGGATTTGCTTTTTCACTATAATAGCCAATTTATTTATCCTATGGATAATGGTTAAGCTCTATACTGAGATATTTAAACAGCAGAAAGTTGAAAGAACACTTAACTTTGCGAGGGATGGAAAATGAACGCACAGAAAATACGAATTGACATGACATTAAAACCAGATCACATTAAGTTCCTAAAAGACAAGGCAACCAAGAATGGGGTATCCATTTCAGCGATGAACGATATCATCATAGAGGACTTCATTTCCGCAGAGAAGATGCGGGATAGAGTTAATAAGGGGATAGGAGGTGTGCCTGGCTCAAGTAAAAGTTAAAGACCCCTTCTTACCGATGGACTGGGGAAACCTTAAATCCCCAGTCCAAATAAAAACAGGAGCAGCACAAAACTAAGATGACAGAAAATAAAGCAGCAAGCAATAAAGCAAAGTTTGTTTTGATAGGGGTTGGGTTGGTTGTTTTCGCAGTTTGGAAATTTACCACTTATTTCTTGATTGGATTAGTTCTTCTTGTGGCGATTTTGGTACTGGCCTATTTTAAGGTGCCACGTTTCCACGATTTTATCCATGAAAAGCTCCACCTGAAAAAACAACGGAAAATGTACTTTGATGAAGCGCATATGTGGCAGGAAAAATCAAAGCAGGTACGGCAGGGGAACGGCACACCTACGGCACAAAGCAAGGATTTGAAGTATATGTGCCCACTGGAAGGATGCAGCGGTTTACTGGAACAAGCAATGAACCTGGGTGGCAAGGATTATTACGTCTGCAACACCTGTAATAAAATACAGCGAATTATTAAATAAGGAGTATTTCAAAATGACAAAAGCAGATATTATTATCGAGCAGCAAGCAATACGTGGTAGCGCAGTATCAATTGGGCACTCACACTTAGGCAACTTCGATATAGTGTTCGATAAAAAAGAAATCAACGGCGCAAGTGTTACTACAGCACTTAACCCAGTTACTGACCTACAGGGACATTTGACCGGATATGATGCTGAATTAAGCATCGGGCCTGCAACTATCGAGATTGATGATATTAGCGCACTAAACGATTTGATTGACGGATTAAATGATTGTCACTTTCTTGTTTCAAGCGCAGTAAAGTTAGGCCCTCTAACAGCCAAATTTCAAGACTTAGGCGAATTTTATGATCAATTGATAGCCCTGCGGGATTTATGGGCAGAGAAAATAAAGGCCGGGTTCTTTGCGAGGCAGTAATGGATAGGCAAGATTACGATATATTGAAATCATCCACGTTGGATGCGTTGGATAAGAATTTTTCAGAGGATCGGATGTTCATCGTAGGTCATATTTTCGCAGCAGAAGGAATTTTTCAAGATGCCTATCAGGCGATAGAATTTTGTGAACGCCCAGACAAATGGCGCAATGATATGAAAGAACTAATACAGCAATATGAAGAGGATTTACTTTGGCCTGATTGCCGAGTTATGACAAGAGATCAACAACAAGAAGCAGATGCTTGGTTATACGCATTTAACTATGATGAAAAGGTTATTGAGAGATGCTTATGCGAGGTATACGAATATGCGTGAAGTACACATAAGGCAGCCAATCTGGAACGGTGATCGCTCAATTTGCTACGTTGGCATAGCACGAAAAAGAGTTGTTGATGATTTGGGAAAGGCTTGCCGGGGAAATATCCGGGTGTGGATAGATTACAAAGAAACTGATACGCAGTCACCTATGGGATGGAAGTTGGTTTATCCTTATCCCTTCGATATTAAATGCGCTGACGTTTTGAACTATCCGAAGCAAATATTGAACGATTACAACCATACGATTTTGTATATCATTCCGATATCTGACTTACGAGAAGTCAAGAACTATCGCCAAGGCAGTGCCAGGGGTAGGAGCATAACGCAGGCTGATTTTGAATCAATAAAGATAGCCTGCGCAGCAGTTAAGGCAGAACAAAATATTAAGAAGGAGCAACCGGAATAATGGCAACATTTTCTACAGAAGAAACAGCCGAAGCAGCCTATATAATGCATCGTCACTTTGAAGAAACAGGCCAGGTCATGGAATGCAAAATATTTGATAACGGTGCAGGAAATCCGATGACCATCGTTTTAGGAAATGGCGCAGAAAACAACGCCGGGGCCTACGCTATGGAGTGGCCCAAATCAAAGGAGTTCGCTTATCACGCTAATTTGGATTGGTTGAAACTGAAAATTAAGAAGATGCGAGGATTAAAATAATGGACATAAAAGAGCAGTGTAACCAAATGCTGAAGGATTACGAGCACGAGAGCAGGGAAACGGCACTTTGGATTTACGGTATGCCTTATTCTAAACTGGTGCAGACTTCGCAGCGTGCTATCCGGGCTTCTGCCAGGGAAGTTATTGAAAATAAAATCTATGAGGCCACAGCATGTTAAATCCAGAAGATATTTTAGTAGTAGTTGACCGGGTAGAGGATGATGAGCGTGATGGCAAGGTGCGCAAGCGCATCATATGTTTTACCGGAGAAGAATATATCATCGGTTTAAACCTTAAAGAGAAATGGCCCATTTTACAGCATGGCGTATGTCTAAAGTTAGTGATGGGAACATACCAGGGAAATCCCTACGTTAAGGAAGTAGACCGGGCACTGGATATTACAGAAGAACGGATGAAAGAACTTATGACTCCGGCACCAAGAAATCCGAAGGATTTAAGCATCGAACGCCAAGTTGCAGTGAAATGTATCTGCGAGATGCTTGCTGCCGGGGCCAGTGTTCCTGAAGATGTTGAAAAGATGGCTTTTGATTGGTTAAGGAGTGCATTAAAATAATGCAAAACGATCACACTTATTTTGCCATTACAGCAGAAGAAAACGGCACACTCAAAAAGGTATATCCGCAGCGTGTCTATACTATGACGTATCAGGGGATAAAGCTTTTCTGCTACCTGGCAATCATCGGACAGTGGAACGTCTGCGAAAAGAGCACAGGATTACCCGTAGCAGTTTCGCAATTTTCCAAGATAAACGCATTCAAACAGGTTAGAGAAAGGATCAATAAAGAGGGCGCAGCAAAGGTTATTGCTGATGCTGAATTAAGAAGAAAAGCTTTGGATCAGATGGATATTTATGAAGACCCGGAGCAAATAGCATAAAGGAGAGTGAGAGATATGAGTAGAGAGTTTGAAAAGATTATTAAATATGCCGATTTATGTAAATTGCTTGATATAGACCCAAATAAATTTGTATTAGATATTGAGATTACACCCGTGGGAAGGAATTGTTTTACGGTTGAGTGCACTATTGCAGACACGGAGGATGAAGTGGATGATTAAAAAGGATACCTGTGATAGGTGTGGGCAAAAGGCAATCACATATTTAGAAATAACGGATAACGGGCAAATTATTTGGGTATGCGAAAATTGCGCCAAGGTTAAAGCACAGGAGGCCACTAATGGACATTAAAGATTTGATAAAGAATCCTTGTGAAGGATGTTTTAAAAAACAAACCTGCGATGAACATTTTGGATATAGGGTGACTTGCGACCTATGGAAGTTTTATTTGGTACGAATTGCCCAAACTATAAAGGTGCTGGAACGGATCATAAAGGGTTGTGGCAGATTATTGTACAGTTCGAATGATGTAGAGGCAATCAGTAAAAGCGCACTTGAAGATTTGCTCGCTCAATGTAAGGAGGAGAAATGAATAATAAGATATGGGAAACTCGCACAGTAAGACTAGGTGAAGAAGCAAAACTCTTAGGAGATGGGTGGGAGCCTTACTGTGTTTATGCTGAGGATAGCAGTTATCAATTTATGAATACATCTACCCATCGGAGAGAAACAGAACACCGATCAACGCCTTATATCTGCTTGCGCCGATTAGTCCTTTGGAGGCTACACATGGAAGATAAACCTGAAGTATTGAGTGCAGAGAAACTTAATACCTATCAAGACCACGGTGAAACTGACGAGGATTTATTGCGAAACCTAGCACAAGAACAACTCGATTCAGACATAGTTTTCTATGAAGCGAAAATCCAATCTGCTGTAAACAAGGTGATTGTACAATTAGACCAAGCAACTGATTTGAAAGAATTGGACAGAATACTTCAGCAACTTAAACAACAGTATGGAGGAAAGTAATGAAAACAGGAATTGAACTTATTACAGATGAACGCAAACGGCAGATAGAGATTGAGGGCTGGACTCCTGAACATGATGCTCAACACTCTCATGCTGAATTATTGGCTGCTGCGATTTGTTATGCTCATAATGCAGGCCACTTCAAAATGACCTCACCTAGAATGTGGCCTTGGGATGAAAAATGGTGGAAGCCTAGTGTTGGAGATAAGGTACGTGATTTAGTTAAGGCAGGTGCATTGATTGCCGCTGAAATAGACAGGATGCAGTCCCATAAGGAGTAATATGCAAAACTTCATAAAACAATTGGGGCTTTCTGAATATGGATCGGTGGCCCGTAACGAACGCAATGCGATCAAAGCATTTTGGAAGTGGTTAATGAGTCCATGTACTGAACATCCAGACGGAGTGATAGCGGATACAAAACATCCGACTGCTGACCACAGATACCCGTTGATACAAACATATCCAAAGCATAAATATCTCTGTCCCACCTGTATGAAAGAATTAGAGGATGTAATTAAATGAAGCGCACGCCAATCCGCAGAATTTCTAATAAAAGAGCGCAGCAAAACCGTAAAGAAGCTGAACTAAAGATTAAGCTGCTTGACCGCTGCCAGGGACTTTGCGAAGAATGCGGGAAGTCCCCGACCGAATTTCCTTTCACTTTGGATAAACATGAGATCGTTTTTAGATCACACGGTGGTGATCCGCTTGACCCGGATAATTGTTTAATGCTCTGTAGACAATGCCACGATAAAAAACATCATAAATAGGGAGGATAAAATGATACAAACGCAGCACCGATGGACAGAAGAAGAAAAATACCTGCTGGCACAATGTGAAGGGAAAAAAGAGATCAGGAAATTTGCTGAAGCACATGGTTTAACATATGGTCAAGCACTGGGCCAGTATGGATATTTAAGGTGTTGGAATAGCGGGCATATGGCAACTTTCGATTACACTAAAATCCAACCGCTGCGAGCACTCTTTACACGCTGCCCGGTCTGTGGGGGAACTACAACAGTCAATGCAAACGCCTATTGCCATTCTTGCTGTACTCAATGGCATGCATTAACTTTACAACCAATCACGTATGTTGATTCAGAAGGAAAGGCGCAGAACTTACATGCGCCGGATAGGATAGAATAATGGCGCAAGAATTGAACCCGATCAAATTTGATGAATACTTAAAGGCAGTAAAGGAAAGTAATAACCCTGTGGCTGCACTTACCTGGGCCTTTGAAAGACTGCATACTCTTTCAGCGGAAGATCATTATGCACACGGCAGAATGGCACGAATCTGGACGCTGGCACACAAGGATACCGGATATTTAATGAAGTTGATTTGGATCACGGCAGCAGATGGGATAGCCGGAAGCCACTTGGGATACTTGCAGGCCAGCGTTAGTAAAAAATTTAATGGCTACGCACGGCCTATCTATCCGCAGAAACCACAACCAGCACAGGGCCACGCTGGGATGGATGTGATGAGATGACCCAACAATGCACCTTCTGCCAACAAGAAACGGACGCAGTACAGGCCGAAAATAAATTAAGTGCCATTTGTGAAGGATGCCAGGATAAACTGCGCCTGCACTGGCAGCGAAGCATTGATAAAATCGGCGTACTATTTGAGAATTACCACTTTGAGACATTTAACGTTAACGCCGGGAATGTTCAGGCGCATAACGCAGCCGTAACATTTGCAAACTTAAAAGACCGGACAGAAAAAGACCCATCTGCTTTATGGATCACATCAAAGAATCCGGGAAATGGGAAGACACATCTGGGCGTTTCTACTGTTCGGCAGTGGTTACTGGTAAATAAACCGCCCGTAAGCTGGCCTTTTGAACAGTTTTCCCGCCCCTGGTGCATAACTTCTGACTCTAAAATCCTTCTGGATGTGCGCAAAACCTATGAAGACTCTGCAATTTACGATGAATCAGATGTAATCACCGGATACGCCAGGTATCCGATCCTTTTGATTGATGATATAGGAAAATACAGGGCCAGTAACCCAGATTTTGCGCAGCGCATCCTGTTTGAAATCCTGAATATCCGCTATATCCAGCGTAAACCCACTATTTTTACGTCAAATAATACTGGGGAAGAATTAAAAGACTACTTGGGAGAGTATATTTTCGATAGAATGCGTGGTATGACACGCTTTTGGGATGAAGAAAAAGGTAAATTTGTTCACCCAATTTATGAGGTTAGCGGTGAAAGCCAGCGTTAGGCATCCGCAACAACCCCCAAAACGCACAAAAACCGCCACGCTTTCATGCAAGGCGTGGCACAAAACGCTTTTTACTACCGACTATATTAACCACTAGGCAATTTTATAAAATTTTGGCAAATAGACGGCATATTTTAAGGATTTAAACGTAAATGAAAAAACATAAATTAAGGGCCAGGGATACCATCATTGGTTTTGTATGCCCTCTTTGCAAAGAAGAAAATGACACCAAGGTAATAGACAGCCGTAGGCAGCCGGACGGAAGTATAAAAAGGCGCAGAAAATGCTTTTGCTGCGCTAAAAACTTTGAAACTTTAGAGTTTATCGCTGATGAAAAGGACTTGCACAGGTTGAAAATACTGGAATTGTTCAGGATTGTTATACTTTCCATGCAGCAGATCAGGCTTTTACTGTCTAAGTGGCCGAAATGATTGCCTTATTAACTATTACACCAGTGGGCCAGGGGAAAAGTCTTAAATACTTCTACGAATACAAGACAGATGCAGCTGGGGAAGTTGGATGGCTCGATGATGGTAGAGAAGTGCAGCAGATCACGCAGCGATTTGAGATTCTTTCCAAGGAAAATAAGATGGAAATGATTGTAAAAACGCTGCCAATCCAGAAACGTGAAGTTACCATAGAAGTTGCTCCTCATGAAACCTTAGAATGCGATCCATATACCGGGGAAATTGTAGAATAACTACCTAAGTTTGCGTAATTTTTTCTGGAGCTTTGCTTTCTTGCGAGCCGTTTCTTTTGCAATCTGATTCCGACGATATTCTGCACCTTTTTCTGCGTGTGATTTATTGCAAAAGTAACCATATTTGTTATGAACCATCCCGTTAGTATCCCATTCCATTCCACACCATTTGCATCTTGCTCTAGCCATTTCAATTCACTCCGTTTCTTATTAATTTACACTAACTTGGTTAGTTATGCAATTTATCCCCACTGATCTGCCATAGCTTGAGCGATTTTGGGGAATGTTTTAGCACGCATACCAGTATCTCTGATTTTGCTATCGGTAAAATATCTCTTGTGATGCTTTGGCGTAGCATCTATGCTTATTGGTTCCGGTTTGTTTGTAGCGGTAGCAATTGCAAACATATCATCTTTTAATTGATATGTAAGCTTGGGTAAATTCTTTAACCATAAGCAAGTGCGTTTCATTTCACCATCCCCAAAATAATATGGGTGAATAGTTTGGTCACACTCACGATATACCTGGCTCATGATCCCCAAAGGGTTTTCAATACATATTCTGTCAATAGGAGCCTCAACAAATTTCATGAAAAAATTAATTGCATCAATCCTCTTTT
>Ga0105099_10000129_pt1 | contig 47287 bp, 32 predicted proteins | sample PPLLak3cmMay2015_2_FD_79138 | JGI IMG/M metagenome (GOLD analysis project Ga0105099, IMG submission 79138) | Freshwater sediment microbial communities from Prairie Pothole Lake near Jamestown, North Dakota, USA - PPLs Lake P8 Core (1) Depth... | ecosystem: Environmental > Aquatic > Freshwater >... | reverse complement strand
GCGCCCGTTATCGAAAAACATTAAAAAGTGCCGAATGCGACAATAATGGGTGCCGGACGAAACGATTTTATGGTGCCGAATCAAACGATTTTGGGGTGCCGAATGCGGCGATAATACGTACTTATCGGCAAACCATACCAGATAAACAATATTCTGGTTTCTACGGTTGGAAAATCATGGGCAAGCATTTATGATCCGAGGCTTCCTCATGGAGATTCCGGAGCAGTTGTGTCGGCAAACCCTGCACCTCAATCTCCGGTGCAAGGCCCAATCTATTATGATGAGACAGTTACACCAAATCCTGTGCAACGAGTAACATCAAAGGATGGCGGAGTGTTATTTAACAATATTCCTGCTGGAAAATGCAGTATGACAGCTCAAAAGAGTCCCTACATCTATACGCCGATTATATTCCAGATAGACCCTGTCTTTAAATTGTATATATCATCTCCACCTCATTCAATTCAGGGCAATAACAACTCCGGGCCCGGCGAACTTTAAACAATGATAACATTGGAGATAAAACAGGGGCGTTTTTTCTCTCAAAAATTGTATCGTAACCTGATCAATAATTATAAAGTTATTTAAAAAATGCAAATTGTTAATAAAATAGTAACTTGTCAAATTAATTATCTATATTAAATATAAACATTTTCATATAGAATATTTTAGCCAGTAAGATAAATGTAATAATTTTTTTATCTGAGGTTTTGTATGAAAATAAATAGTATTGTTTTTTTGTTGATTTTTGGAGTAGTTACATTAGGCGCAAGGGAGTCCCGCTCTCGAGACTCTATCGTTGACGACGGCAATGCAATGATTGTCATTACAGCACCCGCCTACAAGAACGCTTTGACGCCATTTATTCAATGGAAGAACCAGAAGGGGATTAAAACAACCGTATATGAGTATCCAGCGCAGACAGGTGGCAGCGGGGTGGAAGCGATAAAAACCTTCATACAGGGAAAGTATGCCAGTGATGGAATAACCTATGTTTTGCTCGTTGGTGACGCGGAAGATGTTCCTTCTATAGAAGCAAATGGCGCGCTTTCCGACCCTTCTTTTACGAAGGTGGCTGGAAATGACGATTATCCTGACCTTTTTGTCGGCAGGTTCAGCGTCAATTCTGAGCAAGAAGCTGCAGTAATGGTCAATAAAGCACTGATTTATGAGAAGTCACCCGACCCATCAGGCGTGTGGTATCAGAAAGCCGTAACCGTATCTGCCGATTCGGTATTGATGGAAAATATAAGCACCGATTTTCTACAACCCTATGGCTATTCGGTTACAAATTTTTATGGACAGAACGAATCAGAAACCGAGCTTATCGCCGCACTGAATCAAGGGTGCGGCTGGTTCAATGTTATAACAACCCTGGGCGCTAAAAGCCAGTTTTCAGTTCCGAATATAACCGTATCGATCAGCGATTTGACATCATTGACCAATACAAATAAATATCCGATGCTGATTTCCACGGCAGGCAACAACGGCGAGTTTGATGGAATCGGGGACTGTATCGCCGAAGCATCAACCGCAACAGACAGCACAGGATGTATGGCGTTTTTTGGATTCACGAACCCCCCGGCATGGACAGCTCCTCCATATGGGCTGAAAGAGATGGTGAGGTTATTAGCATCCGATGTGTGCATATCACTGGGAGGTATTTTTTACAACAGCAGCCTGAAATTGTTTGGATTAAGTCAATTTAAGTACGCAGATACTTTTAATTCCTGGACTCTGTTCGGCGATCCCTCATTGATGTTTTTCACCAAGACGCCAAAAGCAGTGAATGTTACCTGCCCCCAAAATCTGCCATCCGGTGCGCAAAAAATTACCATCACCTTTGGCGAAAACATAACCGGACGTATCTGTCTGTATTCGGAAAAGTCAGGCATTCTCGACTCAAGACTATTTAAGAACGCCAGTTCAGCAGACTTATATGTTACGGTTCCGGACAACGAACCGGTCATGTTAACCGTCACGGGTTTCAACAGGCTCCCCTTTATCAAGGAATACAAGCCGCTTTCTATTGTAAACAGTAACGACCTGACCTGTCCTCTCCGTTTTGATGCGCGGTTTGTCCCCGGAAAAGGTACTGCAGGCGTTGTCTATTTTACTGTTAAAGCACCGGACGCAAAGAAGAGGCTTTCGGTATACAACTGCCTCGGCACTCTCGTATATGAGGATACGGATAACGACCTTAACCCATGGCGTCTTACAATACAAAGCCGCGGTGTCTACTTTGCACTATTGGAATTGCAGTATAGGGATAAAACCGTACGGTTGAATAAGACTATTTTTGTAGTGAGATAAACCCCCAACAACAGCGAGGCTTTTTCAGCATACCAGATGATGAAAAAACCCGTTGAACGAAGGGGACTCGTTTCAATTTTTTAATAGTAACCGGATATTGTGTTGTCAGGGATTTTAGGGATATTGTTAAAAAAATGACCCGAATAATGTTTTCACCATATTCTCTCCAAAGATTAAACCATATAAGTTAAGCGTGTGGCCTTAATTATAGGCAGACTTTTCTTGATGAAATCAAGACTTTTTCGTGCTCGTGCTCGCAATCGTAATCGATTTTTTTTACAGGAAAATAAAGGAGTTGGATATACGTAATCAGCTTTCTTAAAAGAAGTTATAGTAATTTTTACTGTTTATTTATCTGGCCGGATCTTTGTTCCATAAGAGTGTTTTGAAAAGATGTGTCGTTAAACAGGCTGTGAAATATATTTATGTAGGCATCTGTTATGCATTCAAAATAGTTTACCGCCCTGTACGAACTGCCCCAGTTATCGGCTTTTGCGGTGATTCGTTTTGACCAGACAGGAGATCCTCCGCTGGTTACTAAAAAGAAGGTAATCGCAATCTCCGCGTTGTAGGTTGTTGTCTCTTCAATATAAAACCGATCGATTTCTCCGACAATCCCAAAATCATAACTGCGCGCATTTGCACAAATCGCGTTTTTATTTATTAGAAAGGTTAAATTTTCTCTGCACCATTCACTGACGGATTCGTTGACGGTTACGCGGCGGATTGAGTTTCTATGTTCGAGATTCTCGCCGATGAGCGTTGTATCTTTTCGCATATCTTTGAATGTAAGCACGGCAAAACAAAAGTGTCTTACCTGTAAGTATTGAGCAGGAAACTGACCCGTTAAAGACTTTGACGCCGACGGCATCCACACCAGCGGAATATCTATTAGCGAAGTGTAGTTATACGAAGGATTCTTAATGGTAAAAGGTTGACTTGTTGCATAAATGCTTGTATCATGTACACTGGTAATTCTGACCGTATATCCGGTATCTGTTTTAACTTTCAGGCTGTCAGAAAAGAGTATCGTAAAACTGCTGTCGTTGCTGGTTTTTATTCCGCGTTTCCAGACGGTATTTCCCCGGCGAAAAAGGTCTATAATAACATGCTCTCCAGCACTGCCTTTCTGCGTCCACTTTACAGCATAATTGCTGCCGCTGGCGACCCATACTTCATTTGCCGCTGGCCTTTGTAGAGTAATTACCGGCTTATGCAAGAAGAACGGTTCGCTATAACAGTGATAGTTTATGTCGACAGTGCTTGAGATTTTAATTGCGTATGAAGTATTAGTTCTGATGTTGTTGGGAACTACCCACAGGAAACTTTTTCTGCTTCTCACCGTTTCTATTGCAGTAATAAGTTTCTTGCCCTGGTATAACTCTATAAGGAGTTTTTTGTGCTCTTTATTGAAACCTTCATATTTGAGTAAATACGAAGCTCCGGCATACAAGGTATCGTAAGATTTTGGGAAAAGGATAGTCTGCGATCGGATCGGTTTCGGTGATATAAAAAGTATACAGGTTACAACAACATATAGATTCAACCGGTGATGGAGATTCATGAATCAACCTCCCTGGATTGAGCCTTTATCAGGTGTGTGCGGAATCGCTCTTTTATCTCATCCGCCGAATAGGGAATCCTGGGTGTAACCACCGGCACATCCATAGAAACCGGGATATGAAGCAGGCTGGGACCGCCGTTCTGGCGGAACATCGTTACTGCGTTGCTTATCTCTGCGGCAGTTGAATAGGTGCCGACCTGTGAGTATCCGCAGGAACTGGCGACAGCGGGAAAATCGACCTTGTCCGCGATGGTGGGCTGGTTGCCGGTTGTGCCGTATACCCGGTTATCCAATACAATGTGCGCCAGGTTTTGTACCTTTGCCGCCCCGATCTGCGCCAGGTTGCCAAATCCCATGAGCAGGTTGCCGTCGCCATCCAGAATGATTACCTTCCGGTCCGGACGGGAAACCGCAATCCCCAGCCCTACCGATGCGGCAAGGCCCATTGATCCGAGCAGGTAGAAATTTGCATTGCGGCCTTTGCAATAGAAAGATTCGCGGGAGATCGCGCCATTGGCATGGACAATAATGTCATTCTCCTCAACAGCGGCAATGAGCGCCTGGATTGCCTGTAACCGGTTCATTGCCACGCTCCTTTGGGGATCAACAGGCAATAGGGCAAAAGCCCGGTATGCAGATATTTGTTGATTTCGTCGAATCTCTTTTCATTAAAACTCTGATCCATCGTACTGTGTTTAATATCAAAGTCGTTTAACAGAGCCTCTGTCCGGCTGCCCATAACCAGATGCTCTTCCATGCCCGCGTCCCCGGGCCCGCGGTAGCTCATAAGGATAAGAAGCGGAATGCGGTAGATTATGTTCAACGTGGCGAGAACCTCCAGAGAGTAGCCAAGACCTCCGTTCTGCATATATACCACCGGCCATTTTCCGGCCAGATACGCGCCAGAAGCAATGCCAAGGCAGATATCTTCACGCACCGCCCGGATATGGTCTGATGATCCGCACTCCTGTTTAAGCACGCTGCAGAGAGGCGCCAGATATGAACAGGGCACGCCGGTAAAAAAGTCGAAGCCGCGGGAGCGGAGTAATGCAAAAAACTGGTCTGGTTTCATGTGATAAATAAAATAAATAGTATGCCGGGATAAAAATATGGTAATCGGGGAAAAATAATTTTTCCAGGTTTCTTACTTTTGGGAAAATGCGGGTTTTTCTTGCAAAAACAGCAGTACAATGGTATTATTTTCAGGAAATTCCATCACCAATCACAGTGTGAGAAACAACGCTCTATGACCATACGCTCAAAAACATGGCTTCTTTCGGGGCTGGTAATAGTTGTCCTGGCTTCTGCCCTCATACTGACCGTGCGTCTCATTATTTTGCACGGGTTTATGGATCTTGAGCAGCAATTTGCCCTGCGTAATCTGAAGCGTGCTAAAAATGTTCTCTCTTCCGCGCTTGAGAAGCTCAACGCCATAACCGGCGATTATTCATCATGGGATGATACGTATGAATTTGTGGGCGATACGGGGGAATCTTCTTATAAAGAGGATAATTTTCTCGCATCTTCGTTTATGAACATCAATGTGAACACGATGCTCTTTTTCAATGGCAAAAACGAGCTTGTCAGCCAGGCCTTTTTCAGGAACGCAGACGCGGAACTGGAGCCGGCGCCTCCTGCCCTTGTCAAAGCAGTGCTGTCGGTGTCGCGTCTGCTGGGCCAGTCCGACACTTCGAATGGCCGCTTCGGCCTTGTACAGGTTGACACCGCGGTGGTCATGGCAGCTGCCCGGCCGATACTTAAAAATGACAATGTCGGGCCTTGCCGGGGTACTCTGGTTATGTGCCGGTTTATCGATTCGTCGGAGATCCGGCGACTTTCGGACATTATGGGCCAGACCCTGTCGTTGTCTGCGGTGAGTAACCTTAAAAATGAGGACGACACCTGCAATCTGGGGGAATTTGCCCGCTCGAACAAGCCTTTTTCGATAAACGCTGTTGGCCGCGACCGCCTGCACGGGCATTCTATCCTTGCCGATATTTCCGGCAGTAACGCATTCATTCTCACCTGCGTCAGCGACCGGCCTATCTATCATCATGGCCTGAAAACCTATTATTATGCGCTCATCTGGCTTTTCATCATCGCAGTGTCGTTCGCTTTGGTGATTTTCTTTACCATCGAACGCAGCGTGCTTTCGCGCATCGGCTGGTTGAAAAGGGCCATAGACGAGGTTAAACGCAAGCCGGAAATCTCAAGCCGCATTCCGCTGCAGGGAAAAGACGAGGTCACCAGTCTGGCCCAGGAGACCAACAACATGCTTTCGGCGATCGAGCAGGCGCGTGCCCGCGCTGAGCGGAGCGAACTGCAGTACGGCCTCCTGTTTGCCCAGATGCTCAACGGTTTTGCGCTGCACGAAATAGTGCGTGACGAAGCCGGAACCATTGCTGATTACCGGTTTCTCGATGTCAACCCCGCGTTCGAACGGTTGACCGGTCTCGTAAAAGACCAGGTTATCGGAAAAACCGCGCGCGAAATCCTGCCCGGCATCGAGCCGCAATGGATAGAGCATTACGCCCGGGTGGTTGCATCGGGCGAGCCGGAGCATTTCGAGGATTTCAGCAATCCGCTTTGCAAGCATTTTGAAGTCATGGCGTTTAAGACCGGAGAGAACCGGTTCGGCGTCACCTTTACCGATATCACCACCCGCAAGAAAGCGGAAGAGGAGCGGGTAAAAGCGCAGGAGCAGCTCGCCCAGGCGCAGAAGATGCAGGCTGTCTGCCAGCTCGCGGGCGGCATTGCACACGATTTCAACAACCAGATGACCGGGATTCTGGGGTATGCCGAAATGCTGCGCGACCAGCTTGCCGCCGACCCGAAACTGTCCCGTTTTGCCGCAAACATCATCAAGGGAATCCGCCGCGCCGCCGATCTCACGGCGCAGCTTCTGGCTTTTGCGCGCAAGGGCAAATACATGAACGTGCCGGTAAACATACACTCCATCATACTTGAAGTCGTGATGCTGCTCGAACATACTGTTGACAAAAGAATCAACATTTCCCAGCGGTTTAGCGCCAGGCCGTCCTTTACAACCGGCGACCCGACCCAGCTCCAGAACGTCATTCTCAACCTGGGTATCAATGCCCGCGACGCCATGCCCGAAGGAGGGAACCTTATTTTTACGACAGAAACGGCATCGCTGGACGAGACATTCTGCAAAAACCACGCCCACGAGCTTTCACCCGGCAGGTATCTTCAGGTGAGCATTACGGATACGGGGACCGGCATGAGTCCCGAAGTCCGCAAACGCCTGTTCGAACCTTTTTTCACCACCAAGCCGGTCGGCAAAGGTACGGGCATGGGGCTTGCCGCGGCGTACGGCACGATCAAACACCACAAGGGCGCCATTACGGTCTACACCGAAGAGGGAAAAGGCACGACATTCAACCTGTTCCTGCCTCTGCGGGAGGAGACCGTCGATGCGGCGACAGCCGCTGCGCAGGTCAGAAAGATTCCCGGTAATCCCCGGATACTCCTGGTCGACGACGAAGAGATCGTGGCGGATATGGCGCAGGACCTGCTCACCGAAATCGGGTGCAGGGTAACCCGCTGCTCCAACGGACGGGAAGCGGTGGAAAGATACCGCGTTTTATACCCGGAAATCGATCTGGTGATTCTGGACATGGTTATGCCGGAGATGAACGGAAAGGAAACGCTGACGCACCTTCAGCGGATCAATCCAAAGGTAAAAATACTGTTAGCCTCGGGATATTCTCTCGATGATGACGCCCAATCCATTTTGCAGCAGGGTGCGCTGGGGTTTCTGCAGAAGCCCTTTCACCAGGCGTCGCTCAGTGCAGCGATAGAAAAAGCTCTCAAAGCGTAACTGCGTTGCTCTGCAGCTGAAGCTGCGAATAAAAAACCCCGCTCCTTATCTTTGCACAGGGATAAGGACGCAGGGTTTTTTCGTTTACTGCTGTTGATTTTCTTTTTGCAGTATTATTTCGTTATAACCAGTTTTTCCGCGCGCTGTTCAGCACCTGCTTTTACTTTGCAATAATAGACTCCGTTGCCGATCCCGGACAGGGTAAAGGCGTTTCTGTTTATACCGGCGTCCATGGAACGGTGCAGTAGGGTTTTTATCAGAGCGCCTTTGACGTCAAACAGCGATATGGTCACGGCCGCTTTCCTGCTCAGCGTGTACTGAATCGATACGGTTTTCCCCGATGCATATATCCTGTTTATGCCAAGGATTGAGCCTGGCGTGTTTTGGGCAATGCCGGTGCTCAGGGTTATCTCTTTTTCTACGGCAATATAGTTGTGGGCTTTGATTTTGACTTTCATTTTGCCGGTGGGATTTGCCGCCACATACTGTTTGTAGGGCGTGTCGTTTATCCTGCAGGTACTGTCGGCGATATTGACGATTGTCGAGTCCGCGGTGCTTAAGAGTCCCGTCAATTGCGTGGTAAGGATAGTGCCGGCTGCATCGCACAAAGCGACCCAGGTGAGCGGAGGGGTTTTCATGGTGAATTCCGTCGCCGTTGCGGTATATTCCGGAAGCGTGGTAAATTCCCTGGGCGTATCGGTCCAGATGGAGAGCGCGGGGTCTCCCAGCACATTGATTTCATACGCACAGTAGGTAAGGCCGCCGAAATAGGGGGCGTCATCATAGGTTTTGTTAAGAATTATATCCGCGTTCGCTTCTTTGCAATAGGCGCACATCATGCCGAGATGATGGTACCGGTACTTGGTATTGAACAGGGCGTCGTGGAAATACCGGTAGAGCCGCGGCGAGCAGCCGTCCGTACCGTCGTCGTCGCCCCAGCCGGTACGGGCGTTGGTTATGGCGGAAACGCAGCCAGTCGACAGGTTAACAAAGGCCTCCATCAAACACTCCTGTTTATCGAAACCGCCCGGATAGCAGCAGATGCCGGTCGTGATGATAAAGTAGTTGGCGCTTACGCCGTCCTGCGGATAATTCGTGGTAGTTACACCGGAGTTGGTTTCATTGAATGCCTGGGTATAATCGCCGTGTCCGTTATGATCGATCCAGGTCGGCTTGTGGCTTTTGATAAGATTTCTGAATTGAGAAATTGTCCACGTGGCTTGCTTGTCGGCGATACGGGCAGTCTGCCAGTCCGTGGGTATGCCATACGTGTTGTAGCCGTTTTTGGTGCAATAACCCATATACAGCTCTGAATTGTCAATTCCCCAGCAGGTAACGCCGTTGTGTTCCCACAGGTGATTCCCGGAGAGCATATTTCTTCTGATCTGGTCCCGCACCGGCGCTTCCGAATATTTGACCGATTTATTAATCATGTTGGTTATCTGGGTTGCGTTATCAACCGGGAACCGTGCTACATACACTTCGGCAAACATATCGCGGTCGCCGGGCATGCCGTAATCGTTGCCGGCCGGTTTCCAGTTTCCGTCGAGACAGCCGAAATAGAGGCCGTCTGCAGGCAGGTCTCTTTCGTCTTTCCATTTCTCGGCGCTAATGTTATGATCGTACATCTGTGCCCGAAAATGACGCACCGGAATATTGTATGCCTGGTTCGCTGTTGCGTCGCCACCTAATAGGACGTATACGATTTTATTGTCCGTATACTCTTTTTTAATGTAGTTGCGCATTTTTTCCTGATCGTCGGCGCCGGCCGTCGTTGTTTTGATGTTCTGCAGGGTTTCGATTTTTGTCCGTAAACACCGCCTCTTGTTGAAATCAACATACGCTGTCCAGTTGTTTTTCAACGCATCCGACGTGATGATCAGCATCTCGTAGTCGTCAGCCTCTTTGGTGGTGAGAGGCAGGTTGTTTACCGCTTCGGGATTGTCGACGATGGTGCGAAGCTGGCTTTTTATGAACGGGGTGCACTGATAGGGCGCCTCTGTTCTGGCAGCCTGTGTGGTCACCGATACGGTAACGGTTTTGCAATACCGCAGTTTTCCGGTAACCGGATTATATTGCACGGGCCGCAGCGCCGAAACAAAAATGGCATGGCCGTTTTTATACTGCACCTCAAACCAGCTCGACCGCGTTGCAGCAGGATAATAGCAGTTCTGCGAATACACCGCGGATACTTTTGTCCTGAAATCCTGGTTTACGGTTGAAATTACCGAGACCGAAGGCCGGTACGGCTTGATGAAATATTCACCCGCAACCTCGACCGGGTTGCTGTATGTGACAGTGTAAGAGACGGCGGTATATCCCCTGGGTAGAAGCAGTGTGACAGGTTTTTCCGCAACCATGGGAGAGAATCCGTCCCGCGTTGGATGACACCCTTTGAGGCATACGATACCGTCGATCACCTGGGGCGTTTCAAAATTAAATTGTTGAACGAGTTCCGCTGCATAAAGCAGCACGGGTACTAAAGAACAGATCAGTGCCTTTTTCAGCATACCAGCCTCCTTTTAACGAATGAACATCGGTTAGATTTAAAAAATTACTTTTTTCAGATACATACAATTTTCGGACTCGCCCCCCCCCGTGAACATAATTTAATATTTTCTGATGTAAAAATCTTGGTTTTGTTTTATTTGTGTTCACTATAGTGAACGAATCCTGCCTGCAGCACCCGCGATCGATACAATAACGTCGCGGTTGCCCGGTAATACCTGTACCAATAATAATATAACAGGCCATATTTGGCAGTGCATAATTTTATAAGAATATGTGCCTTTTTTTGAGAACAAGCCAGATGCTGTTTGGTGCTCTTCACCGGCACAGATTGGAGAGCCGAAACAAACTGAAGGGGAGATAGTAGTATCCCGGAATACCCAAATAAGACCGGACTATCGGTTTTGTTTCTCCCTGCTGATCGCCGGATCAACGTGAAATTTCGACGAGAGTTTTTTGCCAGATACATAGTAGCTTAACTCACTCTCTCCTATGACGTTGAAGGCTGATATTTTATAGTAATATATGGTTTCCGGCAAGACTGTTGAATCATTATGGAACAATGATACGGTTGTTTTAATCTTTGCAAGTCCGGTGTCTGCCGATAAAGACCTGTATACATTATAGCCGTCTGCCCCAACCGAAGCAGACCAGCTCACCGGCAGGTGGGTGGTGAATTGTTCGCTCTGAATAGAAACGGTTGCAGGCGGTGAGGGTTTTAATCGCTGCCCCGTTATATACGGCGTCGGGTCGCTTTCGCCTGCGTCATTATACGCCGACACTTTATAATAATAAACCTGGCCGTTTGTTACAGTATCATAGCAGTAGGTAACGGTTCGTGTCCTGATTTTAACGAAGGCCCCCGTGTCGCTGTCAGCACGGTACAGGTGATAACCGGCTATCTGGTCGGCGGAGCTGGATGACCAGCTCAGGGAAATGTGCTCCGGGCTATTTACCGATGAAAAGCTTGTCGGCGTGGAGGGTTTAAACAGAATGCCTGCATATACGTAATTACTCTTTCCGCTCTCTCCCGCGCTGTTCTGTGCAGTAACCTGATAGTAATATCTTGTGGTTACTGTTAAGGAGTCGTTATAGGTGGTATCATTCGTTGTTCCAACCCATATATTTGCAGGAGTAGAGGAGCCCCGATATACAGAGTAGCTGTTTGCTCCCGCCGAAGCCCTCCATCTAAGAGCCACATGAGTAGGATACGGTGTGGCGGTCAGGTTAAGCGGAATTTGCGGGGGTTTCTGGGCGCTGCTGATATACGTGCATATGCTTTCATCTTTGGCGGAGAAAGCGGACATTTTATAATAGTAGATACGGTAATCTTTTACCGAATCGTTACAATAACTTGATGATCCATTGTTTAAAACTGCTATTCTTTGAAACGTAACCTCGTCGGTGGAGCGATAGATATAATAGCCGACAGTGGATCCTAAGCTGTACCAGCCCAGCCTGATGTAGCTGGAATAGCCTGTAGTTTGAAAATTTGACGGCGGAATTAACGTGCGTCCTATAAAATAACTGGACAGCGTACTTTCGGTGGCGCCCTTCAGAGAAGAAACTTTGTAATAATAAAACGTAAGACCGTTCATACCGGTGTCTGTAAAGAAAGTATCGGTAGTCGATCCAATTTTTATAAACGCCTCGCTGGAAGTTGGCGCACGGTAGATAGTATACCCGGTCGCAGGAGGGACCTTGCCCCATGTCAGTACAATACGATCCTTGTATAAATACTGGGATGCCTGGATATTCAGCGGGTATGAAAAACTTGCCACATATCCATAGTCAGCCGAAGAGAGCATGCTCGTTTTACCCAATGAATTATAGGCTGAAACTTTATAATGATGATAGTTTTCGTCGCTGATGCTGGAGTCATCATAGACGGCTTGTGTGGTGGAATCGATACACGTAAAGGGACCTGCTATGCCGCTGTCGGAGCGGTAGATTGCATAACCGGTCGCACCGGTGACGGTGCTCCAGATTGTGCGGATATGGGTGTAATAGCTGCCTTTCGACACAGATGAGAGGTACGGTGTTGAAAGGCGTGCTATGTAACCGTAAGCTGAGCTGCTTTTCCGGCTTGCCGCGCCAAGTGAATCAATTGCTGCAACGGTATAATAATAATTGTCCGAAGTAGGCGCCGTATCGTTATAAGAAACAGAAGAAATAGTATCGATAACCGCAAAGCTGTCCAGGATGCTGGTCTTTGAACGGTAAATGTAATAGCCTGCAGCATTGGTTACTGTGGACCACGAGACGCTGATATATCTGTCATACGTGCCCTGCGATGCAGTTAATGAGCCGGGCGGGTAAATTGTTTGGTAAATATATCCGCTGTTATAGCTGCTAAGATTTCCTGCTCTTCCAAATATATCGTATGCTGCAACTTTATAATAGTAATAATCCATTGTTTTGACACTGTCAACAAACGTGGTTGACGTGGTTTTTCTTATAAGGGAGTATACGCCCGCAGACGATAAGGAACGATACACGTTATACCCTGCAGCACCGGTTACGTTGTACCATGAAACATAAATATATAAAGTATAATCACCGTCAGAAGCTGTAACACTGGAAGGATAGCTTAGTGGCCCGGTATAACCATAGTCGTTGTAATAGGATGGCGCGCTTCTCTCTCCTTTTGAATTTGCCGCGGATATTTTGTAGTAATAATAAATTCCAAGCACCGTATCCCGTATTGTATCGTAGTAGGATGTCCGGGTTGTAGAATCAATAATACTATAAAAACCATCATAGGTTTTGCTCCGGTGTATGTAATACCTGGTTGCATTGTAGACGTTTGACCAGTATACATAGATACAAGCGCCATAACTGCCGTCGGAAGCGGATACAGATGAAGGATACGATATCGACGTGCTGTATTTATATCCCGCAACCTCTTTTTTCGACCTGCACTCTCCGAACTCATTAACAGTCGCTACAACATAATAATATATTCTGCAGTCAGGTACATAATCGTAATAATAGGCATCAACGTCGGACACTGTCGTGTCGAGCAGGGCTGAGGGGCTGGTGTTCTTGTCGTGCGACCGGTAGATTTTATAACGCGTGTTGACGCTTTTCCCGTGCCAGTAAAACGATATATATGAAGATGTAGGGATGGTGCCAATCGAATCCACCTGTGCCGGTGGACGTCCGGCAGGTGTTGTTATGGTTCCGGCAGCCACGCCGGTGCTGTCCCAGGTATCGATCGCAACGAATCTGTATTGATAGGTGGTTGCAGTTGTAAGACCGGTAATAAAGAAAACAGTATCAAGGGTCTGGCAGAATTTAAACAGAACGGTATCCATGGAATCGGCGGATGTTCCGATCGTCGCAAAAACCGATAGAGTATCATATTTGCCGTTTTTATCGCTGGCGTGCAGGGAACAGATTATTGTGCCTGCGTCTCTCTGGAAATCATAATCATACCAGAGCGGCGCAGCTCCAAGATTCGTTGTAACCGTCGGCGGAATACCGATTTTCCAGTTGTCGCCGTTGGGATCGTAAGGGTTGCTCTGTGAGTATTCATCGTCCCTGCTTGCGCAGTGTGACAGCAGGGCAACAATCACCGAAGTGATAATTATGCGAAGCGCTTTGTGAGATATATATTTCATGATGATGGCGTAATCCTTTCCGGGTTATACACAAGTCATATCGGATGTTCATCAAACATGGAAAGTCGTCTTCTATAAATATATATAAAATCTGTTTGCTGTCTGCGAAAAAAGTTCACCTCGAAATACGTCCCGATACACATGTGCCGATGCTCCGGTTAAAAATGCGCTTGTTCACTACAGTGAACGAAAGTTTCGTTTGTCCCGATTTTTATAATGCTGATTGTGATATTTGCGCTATCTTATGGATATACTATTGTTATTAAAAGGGGTGTGTCCATGCCTAAAAGAGCTGTTTTTTTGTTTGTCCTTTCGCAGTTTTTCTTAACAGTATATGCCGGTTTCAGTGATTCGCCTGTTTTTCTCGTACCCATGCTTGATGAGTCCGGTAATGTAACGGGGCTGTTTAATGAAAATCCTGATCCCGAGGGTGAGCCGTGGATTTCCGGCGGCGGACGGGAGCTGACTGCCGGGGAAGAAATGTGCATACCTGAGCTCACACTGCCTGAGCGTTACCGGGACAGGACGAAATATCCCCTGCCGGTGAGTGTTGACAACTCAAAGACAAAGTATTTTCCGCCGCTGTTAAGTCAAAAAGGCGCAAGCTGTTGTCAGGCCAGCGGAGTCGCCTACCTTTTCAGTTACGAGATATGCCGCATACGGGATCTGGACGCTTCAAAGCCGGCCAATATATTCCCCTACGGCTTTTCCTATAATTTTATCAATGGCGGCAGCACCAGCACCTATTCCTCCTATTTTGACGGCTGGTACGTGGCGCAGGAGCTGGGTATGCCCGACCTTGAATCCTACGGGGGCGCACTGGAAGGCACCGCAAGCCAGACCAGCTGGCTGAACGGGTATGATGCCTACTATAAAGGAATGTTTAACCGCTACATAGAATCCCTCAAGATGACCTGCACCCAGAGCGACGGCATTACAAAGATGAAGCAATGGATCTTTGACCGCGCCGACGGTTCGAGCCCCGGCGGCTGTATCTGCTTTCTCGCATGGTCGGGACAGACCTCCGACAAAATACCTTCTAACTCGCCGGAAGCCGGTCACTCCTATGTCAAGAAGTTCGGCACCACCGGCGGCCATTGCATGACTCTGGCGGGCTACCATGACGAGATTTTCTTCGATCTGGACGGCGACGGCCAGATTGCTGCCGAGGAGAAGGGCGGTTTTCTTATGGTGAACTCCTACGGCACGAGCTATGGAACCCAGGGACGCGCGTATATTCCCTACAAAGTCTTTCTTGACGGGCAGATGAAAAGCAGCAGCGTGCACGGCATTACCGTTAAAAAAGAGTGTAAGCCCTTGCTGACCTATAAAATCAAAATCACGCACAACAGCAGAAGCTCGATTGAGATCATACGCGGGTTTTCAACCGATCTTGCCGCTGCAGCACCAGCAAAAACCTACCGGTACAAACAGAGCTTTTCCGACGGCGGAGCGCTGCCGATGCAGGGCAAAGGGCTGGATGAAACCATTGAAATCGGCCTGGACGTATCCGAGTTTATGCCGGATATTTCCGGCAATAAGGCAAAGTTCTTCCTGCAGATTAACTCATCGGGAGGCAGCGGCAAAGTCAATACGTTCTCGGTTCTGGATTACACCGGCGGCGCGGTAAAAGAGTACACCTGCACGCAGAATAATGTAACCCTTGCAAGCGGCATGAATACCCTGTGGGTTGTCAGCGGCGATGCGGTCAACAGCTCCCACACCGCTTTTGCCAGACCCCAGAATAGCAGGCACTTTTATGCTTCGCCTTTAACCGGCGGCAAAGATATCCTTTTCAATTTCTCGGCGCCGGATGCGGATCATGCAGTATTCAAGGTGGTTACCATTCATGGGAAGCTGCTATATACTCAAACAATAGATACCCGGGGCGCAAACAGTTTTTCTTGGAATGTAACGGACAATGCCGGAAAACCGGCAGCGCACGGGAAGTATATTGCACAATTGGAAATCGGGAATCAGACCGGCGCGAAACGGGTTTTATACACGCAGTTTTATGTGATGAAATAGCATATAAAGCAGCCTGCGGTTTCTGCCGGCCGCTACCTGCTCCTCTGGCAGGCTTTAAACAGGAATTCCGGTTGCAGACACCATGCCAGTGGCCCGGGGGGCTGTTTTTCTTCTTATTGTCCGGCATCTTTTCAAAGCCGAAATTTCGCCATAGACCCTTACACCGCCATATCGGGGACGGTGCTCAATATATATTTATTACCCTAAGTTCTCTGGTAATGCCGAAGACATCAAGGTAAGTGTCGGGGAGTACTACGTATGTTTATCAATCTGATCTTTTTTATCGGTGGAATCGGTCTTTTGTGGTTCTGTTCGGAGCTGGTGGTTCGCAACATTCCCGCTATCGCACGACGGCTCGGTATCAACGAACTGACGGTTACAATTCTTGGCGTCAGCGTTTTTTCATCTTTGCCCGAACTCTCGGTGTCGGCATTCTCGGCGTTGCAGGGCAAGTCGGACATCGCTCTGGGCAACATCATCGGCTCCAATTTTGTCACCCTGACCCTTGTCACTGCGCTGTGCGCGCTCATCTCGCCGATAAACATGCGCCAGGAGATACGCGACCGCGAAAGCAGCTGGATGATTCTTTCGACCGTGGTAATCCTGGTACTGTCAATGGATATGACGCTGAGCCGCATTGACGGCTTGATATTAATCGGGCTTTTTATTCCGTATATCATATCGGTCCTTGGCGACATGCGTGCTGCGGGACATGCTGAATCCGCCGGCGCCCCCGGGGGCCCGCTGTGGCGTGCAATCGGCATTGAGGCTGCTGCGATAGCCGGTGTAATATTCGGCGCAAAAATCAGCCTCGATCACGGCCAGTCTCTTGCCCAGAGCCTGGGAATGCCCGATCTGGTGCTTGGAACGATTCTTTTTGCATTCGGAACGTCACTGCCCGAGATGGCAATCGCGATTTCTGCTACGCTCAAGAAAAAAGCCGATATCAGCATGGGGGAAATCTATTCTTCCAACATCTTTACTGCCCTGGGTATTCTGGGCGTCTGTTGCCTTATCCGTCCCCTCGTTATCAATGATGCGCACGCTATCACGATGGATCTGGTGTTTCTTATCCTCGGCGGTGTTTTAGTGCAGATTTTTATCACGACAAAAGCTGTTTTTAACAGGGTTGAAGCAATAGCAGTGCTGTTATTATATGCGTATTTTGTGACAACGCATCTGTGGCCGAAGATTGTGCCGTGGACGTTTTAATATATAATTAATATTTTCAATGGATTATCTGTAAAATTGAACTTCTTTTGAATTAATTAACAAATAAGCCTTTAAAACTTCAAACTTTTTAACCGCATTTTTAAATGATCAGCTAACTGCAAATTTTTTTAAAACCACATTTTCGCATATTTTCATCGATTCAAAACAGTATATTTTATTACAAAATATCAAGTTACAAAGCACTCAATTAAAAACATCATTTATGGTGATAGTTTAAAGTCGCTATAAATTTTAAGTAAAAATTACACTATACCGCTATCCTGTCAATAAAAAATGGAGCAGATTGTTATACTATCAAAATTTATTTATAATTACAATATTTTCAATCAATTAACCCACAATTTCCATATCAAAGCTGAATTTTCAATCAAAATAACGATTTTTCTGCAAAAAACTGAAAGGTTATCCACACTATTAATATATCCCATATTAAAATATAATATTAATTGATTGAATTTTAATTAATTACAACAAAAAATTTAACGAAGATACAGCTTTTAACACCTATAAATTGTTATTATAATTGATTAAATTACAATGAGTTATTAAAAATGATAGTAACAAGAAATCGTATATTTAGGGTTTTATTTGTTGGATTTGACTCGGGTCTTCATTGTTTTTGTTTAGAATTTTGTATTTTCTTACCTGTTTCGGCTTTTCTTATTTATTTAAATTTTCGTATTTCGAATTTCGGATTTTCCTGCTTAACATACTTACTTCCTCTTCCGACAAAGCCCTGCTCTCTCCTTTAGGAAGATTCCCCAGTTGCAGGGAGCCTATCGCAACCCGAATAAGGCGCAGCACCTCGACGTTCAGCTGGCTTAAAAGCCGGCGGATATGGCGGTTCTTTCCTTCGTCAATAACCAGCTCCAGCCAGCAGTTGCGCACGCCGCTTCTGATCACCCGCGCCTGTTTTGCCTTCAGCAGATCTCCTTCCCTGCTCATAACACCGCGCAACAAACGCTGTAGAAGCTCCTCATCAGCAAGAGCGTGTATCTGAACATGATAGGTTTTGTCAAGGTGCGTGTCCGGATCGGTAATGCCGGCAGCCCATTGTGTGTCGTTGGTAAAAAGCAGAAGCCCTTCGCTTGCCTTGTCCAGGCGCCCTGCCGGCGCAACCCAGGCTGGAACCTTGTCCGCAATGCAGGCGTATACCGTGTCCCTGTTCTTCTCGTCCGACGCTGTGGTAACAAGCCCGCGGGGTTTGTTCAGCATACGATAGATCTTTTTTTCTTGCGCAACAGTGCGGCCCTCAACCGTAACCGCATCCCGGTTCATATCGATTCGAACCGCGGAATTCCGCTGCATGCGTCCGTTCACCCTCACCAGACCCGACTCAATAAGCGCTGCTGCTTTTGTGCGGGAGCAATACCCGAGCTTGGAAAGCACGCGGGCAAGAGAAACACCGGTATGGGCATGGGAAGCGGAGCTGCTGGTTTTTGTCGATTCCATGTAGAAAAAAATACACTTTTGCGGTTATATATACTGATTTTTCAGCACGGGTTAAAAATATATTCTAATTTCAAACCGTTGGAAGGTCTACTTTTTTCTTCTCAATGCCGCGTTTTGCTTTTCACCGAAGGTATATCCCACACTTATATTAAACAGAGGAATGACGGCTTTGTCGGAAGCATTTACCTTATATGACCGGGAGAGCGTATCTGTGTTGAAGTGCCACCGGTTTTCAAATTTATATCCGCCGCTTCCGGTGATTGCCCAGTTGCCGACCTGCTTGAAGACACCAAACTGCAGGGAAAAAAAGGAAAACCTGACCTTCAGATCATCGCCATATAATTCCCGCTCCATATAATAGTTCACCCGTTCATACCCTATATTCGCAAAGTAATTCATGCCCACAAATTCCTGCATGGTATTGATCGTAGCATAGGCGTCAAGATAGGGAGCAAACGCATCATCCATTTTTTCCGTAAAAAGCCAGAAATCACCATGCGGTGTGAAACTCGACTCTCCCAGGGAAAATTCTTTTGCCAGATAAACCAGATTATACGAATAATTCATCAAACCTAAACAAACACCGATTCTACCGCCGATTTTATCTGAATGCAGATTAAACGCAGGCCCTACTAACAGCCGAAAAAACAAGTGCTTATCTATCACGCTCAACCCGAGCTCGCTCTGAAATGAAAAAAAACGGGCAATACGCCAATCCAAACCGAGTAAACCGGAAATCTGAGGAACCTTCCAGTCAACATTGTAACCCTGGAACTTATTTAAACCGGTGCTATCTGTAATAACATCAAATATATATGACGAACCATTCGAAAAAGTATCAATAGTATCAAGAACAAAAATGCCGTCGCCATTAACTGTGCTGTGCTGCCCGTTATTATACCTCCATGTATCATCAGGACAAAGAGTTATATTGCCTAAAAGATACACGGAACCTGGTTGTATATCTCGTTCCGGTATAACACTGTGATCAGGAATTGGTGCAGAGAGGTTAAACTGTTGAAGATACTTGGTGTTATAACAAGAATATAGAGCACATAGTATCCAGCATAATAAATATGTGTTTATCTTTTTGTTTGATAAGTAGATAGGCAATAAATGATTCCTTTTATGGTAGATTTGTATTTAAAATGCACAACAAATTAAATTCATTCGTCTTCATCATCATCTTCACCTTCTAAATTCTTTAGTTATTTTAAATCCGATCTGTGGCTGCATTGAAATGTTTGTCTGAGTATCTATTAAAGGAATGCCAATAAAAGGATCAATGTAAAAATTTTGAACCCTTAATCCAAGCCCTGCGTATGTGCTGAAAGTATTCGTCATTTTGGGGAAAAAATTAATAAGACCACTATTATCCACACCTGTTGGTTGCAGTTTATGCTGCACTCCCATAAACAGTCCTATATTATCAAAGGCTGTTACCCGTATAAAACCAGTGCTCTGAATCGAGAAATAGATCCATTCATCACCACTGTTTTAAGCTAACACTGTGTCGTGCGTTACTGTTGTAAAATATTTAAAATATGATACCAGAATCTCCGGCCTGATACCGAGCGAAATGTGCTTATTACCAGTAGCAAACCTCCCATAGAAAGATCCTTCAAATATCGGGTCATTCAGTATATCATGATGAGTTGTGTCAACTTTGATTTTTCCGAAAGAGAAATCTAAAACCGTTCCTATAGCCATGGCGTTCTTAAAAGCATACATAAAGCCGATATTTGCAACATGCTTTGATTCATACACATACGACGTGCTATACCAAGGCCTTGATTTTGTAATTCCATCGATATCTGTAAATGTGTCATACCCGGAATCGGAATATTTTTCAGTCATAGGTTGTTTCAGAGTGTAATGATACGAACCTGATAAATATATACCCTTCTTAGATGCTGGCACTCCTGTTTCTACGCTGGTAATTTTTTGAATTCTGCGGAGTTGCGTTAATTCATTTCTAACATAATACGTCTCATAGCAACCAAAAAACAAACAACTGAAAACAATAGTAAGCAGAGTTAATCCAGATTTCATAACATGTTTACCTTTTTTATGAGTGAACAGAATCTGATTGTTACGTCCTTCACTCATTAATTTACAGCAACCGCGAATCATTTTGGCCAATTAAATTGTTCGATTAATAAAAAAGTGTTTTCTACAAGAAAACACCCTGCATATATATCACACATAAAATCATTGTGTTAATTATTTTGAAAGAGCCAAATACAGATTGGAAGGATTGTTTATTACCTCTTATGGAACTATCGGTCAGTAATTATGATCCTATATTCCGCAGTTGGAGTCGTGCTCGTGCGCGCTACGTCCCAGAGCCCGCGATGGGATAATCGTACTCGTAATCGATAACTACAGCAATAAAAGCCTTTCACCTAACCCAGACGAGCTTGATAAGAACCTTCACGAAAAAATATTCTGCCTAAATAAGTCAGAATATTTTTTCTAAGGTTCTAAAGGGTGCTTAATCTGTAAAGCTATCAATTTATTAAACTGCTTTTCAAATCAATCGATTACGATTACGAGCACGAGCAGGAGCACGACTAAACTGCTGATTTTAGGATGATATCAGGGTTTCATCGATACTTGATATCCTCGCAACCCTGTTTTGCAGCAATAACAAACTGTGGATAGTCCAGTGCTCGTTATCCGTTTGTTTCTGTCACGCCTGCGTCGTTTTGCGCTGTTTCCTGATCCGCATCAATCAGAAACTTGATATACGTATCATATCCCCGCACATACTCTTTAACGAGGAATTTGCCCCCGGCTTTAAGGAACATGCTGTAGATGCCGTAGCGGAATACCCGTGAAAAATCCCAGACCAGCGCATCGACAAAAATCTGGAAGCTGAGCTTGAGTCCTTCGAGCAGGACCCGGCGGAGGGAGTAGAATTTACGGTAGGCTCTATTCGTCTCTAATTGCAGTGTTGCGGCGTTCATGGTGCGGGGGCGGTAGGTGATGTGCATGCCGTCGAAATAGTCCCACTGGTTGTGAAAAAATCTTTTCTCGGCAGCGATCTTTTCGTAGGTTCTGGTGCCGGGAAATGGCGTTAAAACCATAAACTGGACCGTATCCAGATGCTGGTTGATGGCAAAATCCGCGGTTGCCCGGAGCGACTCGATCGTATCGTGATCTTCGCCGAAAATGAACATGCCGTGAATATTGATGCCTTTCTCGTGAATAACCGCTATCGCCTTTTCGATATCACCCCTGGTCTGCGATTTGTTCATCGCTTTGAGGGTTTCGTCATTTATGGACTCAAACCCGATAAAAAACCTGCTGCACCCGGCTTTTTTCATTTTAAACAGAAGCTCCGGTTCGCGCGCGATATCCGAGCGCACCTGCGCGTTCCAGGATATGGTGATTTTCTCCTCCTGTATCAAATCGCACAGCTCGTGGACGCGGCGGGTGTTGGCGGTAAAGTTGTCGTCATAAAAAAAGATGTTGCGGGCGCTGAAGTATTTCAGGGCGTTTTTGACCTCGTCAACGATCCGCCGGGCCGAAAACATGCGGAACCTGCGGCCGAATATTTTTGTTACCGTGCAGAAGCTGCAGTCAAAGGGGCACCCGCGCGACGTCATGATAGGAATGATGCCCAGCGACGTATATCCCGCAAGCAGGCTGTAGTTGATCAGGGGAAGGCTCTCCAGATTGTCAACCTGCGGCGCTTCGATTATTTTTTCGGTATACGCGCCTTCAATCAGGGCCACAATGATGCTTTCCGCTTCGCCTTTGACCACATGGTCGGCCACGTCGGTAAACTCTTCGGGCATCAAAGAGGCGTGAATCCCGCCCATAATGATCTTCGCCTTCGGATGAATGCGCCGGAGCTGAGTTGCAATGATTTTCGCCCGGTTGGCGCTCACCGTCAGGGAGGTGATGCAGAAAACGTCGGCGTGAACCTCGAAGGGATCTATTTTCTTTGAAAGGATATTTTCATTGAGAATGGTAACGCCGTATCCCTGGTTGTGAAGAATGGTTCCCAGATACATGCATCCCAGCAGGGGAAGCCGCATGTAGTTCTCGAATACGTTTACCTGATTCACCGTCGGCTCGATGAACACTACCTTTTTTTTTGTTTGTTCGCTCACTTTGACAGCTCCGCAATAAGGATGCTGATGCCGGTAAAAATGAAGGCCGTCCACCACAGCCCGGTATCAATAGCAAACACGAAGAAAAAGACCGCAGAAAGGGAAACAAGCAGCAGGCCCAGGAGCAGGTGCATCCGCTGGCGCAGCCCGAACATGAACGCGCCGATCAGCGATAAACCCAGTATTGCGATAAACACCGGCCACAGGTCTGAAAGCGCCGTCCAGGTGGTGAAATTACAATAGAGCGCCAGGACGCTGAATCCGATAAGGTATATGCCGATGCCGATATACAGAGCCTCTTTCCGGTACCGCAGCCTGAAAATACCGATAAAACCCACGCCGATAATCGTAATCAGAACAGGCCAGAGCTTGTAAACAAGCGAAAGCTTGAAAAAAGAGTCTATCGCCAGAAGCAACCCGATAATAACAAGCAGAGCGCCGAAACGCGTGTACCCGCTCAGTCTCTGGTTGGTGTCGTTCATTGCAATCCTTTCGGAAAACGGTAAAATTAATTACAATTTAAAATATAATATGCATGCACAGGAAAGATTTATAAAAAGAACAGCTTAATTATTAAGAGCGCCAGAGAAAAATTCGATATTACCACCTTTGTCAACCTGTTATCGAATCGTTTACTGTTTTCTGGCAGAAAACAGAAAGTAATTATAATGCATGAAATATCAATCTACTTGGGTATTTTTGGATTATATTTTCTGTATATACGGCATATACGGCAAAGCGTTAAAAACCCATCGAAAAGCAAAAGCATTGGGAGGATCGAATGAATGAAAAAAGAAGCACTCATCCTAAAATCAGCTTGAGGATTCCCTTCGTAATAATAGTATTTCTTTTTCAGCCAAAACTTTTTGCAGTTAACGCTCCCTATTTAATCAGCGCACAGGCAATAGATGATAACCGGATATCATTATCCTGGCGTAATAACGATATTTCTGCTGAAAAAATTGTGATTTTAAGAAAAACCGCATCGGCAAAGTGGAGTGCAATTGATTCTTTGCCTGCTACAATACTTACTCATGTTGATGACTTGTTATCTCCATCGACAGAGTATTATTATGCGCTTCTGGCTATTGCCTCCGGCCAAATCTCTGATACTTCAAACACCTTATCAGCAAAAACACTGGAAAAAATCAAAATATTTTTCATCCCCAAAATCAATGTTGTACGTATCGAAAGCAACAAAACCATTGATGTCGGTTTTTTGGACAGTTGTAATCTTGAAAAAAAATTCAGGCTTCACAGAAAAAAGATTGATGGCGCCTGGGCGGTTATAGACAGCCAGAACAACTGCTCGCCGGATTCAATGGTCTGGCGGGTGTTTCATGATAAAACCCCTGCAGCAAATACTTGGTATTCATACAAGGTTGAAGCATATAACGCTACGATTACAGCGTTTTCTCCTGAAACCACCGTTTATAATTATGTTCAACCGGATAATAACCAGAAATATACTATCTCTCTTCTCTCTTCAATTCCGGCAAATCCGGTAAGCTGGATTGAACGTATTGGCGATTCTCTCTTTTTTCCCGAAAAATTGCCGCAAGGAGATACTCAAATCGCCATCATAGATATATCAAAACCACAATCTCCGCAATTTAAGTCGTATTTTAAACAGAACGCGATACCTAATAAATTTAAGAACAGTATTGTTGATGCAAGGATCAATCTTCACCCTGAAAATCTTTTTTTTAAGTCGTTAAAGGGTTATTATTTTATCGCTATAGCGGGTACCAAGGATTGTCAGCTTAATCAATATGATTCTTTATCACAGAGTGTTATAGATTCCTTTCAATTTAATAATGGTTGGAAAAGACTAAAATGCTGGTTCGTTAGTACACTTAACGATACCTGTTTTTTATTAGGCTATTCCATCGGTGGAAATTCAGGTACAGTTAATTCTTGTATAATTCCTGTTGTATTTAATTCCACAAGCGTAGAAAAAAAATCTTCTCCAATGGTATGGAACTCGCCCAATCTCGGAGGATTTTCGACTTACGGAGAATCTTTAGGTTGCTTTGATAAAAAGGTTGTATATAATACTTTTTATGAGATACCTGGAGTGTCTTTTAAGTATACCTTTAATTTATGCGATTTTTCTATAGATTTTTCAAGACCATTATTATTCACTTTTACTGATACAATACCAAAGTATGTATTAGGAAATGTAAATACTGTATTTGATAATAAAATAACCATAAATTGTAAAATTACATTACAAGGATTATCGATACAATTGTTTGATATCTCTGATTGTTACAGTAGCCCATCCCGGAATGTTGGTACGCTTCTTGATTCAACATTTAAATCAACCTCTATTGTCAACACAGCTATTGATACGTTAAAAAAGCAGTTCATTGTATTAGGTAACAGTGGAATATCAATTTATTCTTATTCCAAGGGTGGCGTTCCAATTAAACATGATGATTTAAATAATTACAGTATCTCAAACAAAATCAAAGTAATTCAATCATTCCAGGGTATATATTTCAACCATTCCTTGCATCAACAAGTGTATCTTGAGATTTTTGATGTTAAAGGAAGAATCATTCGGCAGATAATGTCCTTACCACATAAGCCCCTATTCTGGGATAAAAAGGACATCAACAATAGGCTGGTAGCACCAGGTTTCTATATTTTTAAAATAACTTCAAAGGAAAATATTCAGTATAGTGGATCACTGTTAATTACGCAATAATCTTTTGATTGGATTATTGCCCCATGACCACTCCAAGGATAGCCGGCTAACCTATACCGCAATTAACTACAACTAACTATATTAGATACTGTAGGAAAATTATATACGCGGTGAGCGTAGATAATTTGACGTACAGTATCTTATCCTGCTGTTATGTAAAAAAGGTTAAAGGACTAAAGTGCCGCAAAGCATACAAATCCAATTCCTTAAATCCCCCCATAAAGGGGACATTGCGGCTTTGCCGGGTTACTATACATAACCAATCAAAGAGGTCTTAATGGCGCTCAAACCGGAAAAAAGCGGACAAAATAAAAAGCCGGCGAAAAACGGCGAACCTTTGAGTCTCGATTTCCTGAAGGTACTTATTGAAGCTCACGGGCCCAGCGGCAACGAGTCCCGTGTCCGTTCGGTAATAGAAAAAGAGATCAGGCCATACGTTGACGACATATATGTCGACAAACTCGGCAACCTTGTCACGCATAAAAAGGGCAGGGGTGAAAAGGTGATGGTTGCGGCGCACATGGATGAGATCGGGCTGATGGTCAAGCAGATAGACAAAAACGGGCATATCAAATTCGCCACGATCGGCGGGATTGAGCCGATAACCCTGGTCGGGCAGACGGTGCGTGTATATCAGAAAAACGACCAGTTTGCCTGTATCGGCGTTATAACCTTTGCGGAGCTTCATGAAGACCATGAAATAGAGGGCATGCCGAAGCTTGACGAGCTGTATATCGATACCGGGCTCGGCAGGGACGAACTGCACAAAAAGGGCATTGAGATCGGGTGTTATGCGATTGCGCGCCACCATTTTAAAAGGCTCGGGAATAACGAGATTATCTCCGGCAAGGCGCTGGACGACCGGATCGGCTGTTTTATTCTCGTTGAGGTTGCCAAGCGATTAAAGAAAAACCATCCGGACATCTATTTTGTTTTCACCGCGCAGGAAGAGATCGGGCTGTACGGTGCGCAGGTCTCCACTTCGCAGCTCGAGCCTGACTGGGGCATGGCGGTCGATACGATCAACGCCGAAGATTCCGACGAGTTCGAATCCAGCGGCGTTGTCATCGGCAAAGGGCCTTCGATCATATTGATGGATGCGGAGATCATCACCAATAAAAAAGTGAACGACTGGATCGTCGGCATTGCAAAAAAGCACAAGATACCGATCCAGCTCCGGGTTGAAGAGGTCGGCACCACGGATGCGACTAAAATCTTCCTTGCCACCAAAAAAGGAATCCCGGCAACCACGATCGCGGTTCCGGTGCGAAATCTCCACTCGACGGTGGGCATTGCACATGTTAATGACATCAGCAGCACCATCAGGCTGCTTTTGGAGCTATTTCAACAGAAAACGCAGTTTTCGCTCGTTTAATGTTAACCGGGGAAAATTCATGACCTTAAAAAAACTGGCCAGATACGAGCGGATAAAAAATCAGCTCATACCGTTGTATCAGAAAGTGACCGACCCTGTTTCGCGCATGGCTTCGGCTGCCGCGCTGCTGCACGGCAAGTTCAGTTATTTCTATTGGGTGGGATTCTACCGACTGATTGACGGCAGGTTACTGGTAGGCCCCTATCAGGGGACGCTTGCGTGCATGGAGCTTGCAAAAGATACCGGCGTGTGCTGGCACGGCGTTAACACGGGAAAGAGCGAAATTGTCCCGGATGTGCACGCGTTCTGCGGCCATATTGCCTGCGACGCGAAGTCAAAATCGGAGATAGTCGTGCCGGTCAGGGACGCGCGGGGGAAGGTCGTGGCGGTTCTTGACGTTGACAGCAGTTCCCCGAACTCGTTTGACGAGGAGGACCGGGTGGGATTGGAGTTGATTGCGGAATTGATATATACGTAAATCCGAAAACTGAAATTCGATACAAACACGAACACTATGTAACAATCGATGTTAAAAGTGTTTAATGCACAATATACTGCCGACAGATACTTTTTATATCCGGAGTAAGATAATATCCGACCAATCTGATTCTATCCGTCTATTCGTTTTGCAGCACACAGAAATAGCCGCCACCGCTCAAGCCGGCAATTGAAACCCGTTTAAATATTGTTACTTTTTGCACGAATTATTTTTAGTATTGTATTTTTTATGTTATTATTATCAATTATCCACGAGGTATATAATGCAAACAACGTTCATAGACAGGATTTCACAACGAGGACGGGAGTTTCTTGGCGTCAGATATCCTTTTATCTGCGGTGCCATGACCTGGGTCAGCGACCCGAAGCTTATTGCCGCGGTAGGTGAAGCAGGCGGATTTGCATGCCTTGCCGGAGGCAATACGCCTACTGAGATTCTACGGCAGCAGATACATGAAACCAGGCGTCTGACCGATAAACCGTTCGGTCTCAACCTTATCACGATCGCGCCTGCGTATAAGGAACACCTGGCGCTTATAGAAGAGCTGAAACCACCGCTTGTTATTTTTGCAGGCAGCATCCCGCGGGAATCCGAGGTGGCGCTGGCAAAAAAGACCGGTGCAAAAACACTCTGTTTTGCATCAACAATGTCCATTGCCCGGCGCATGCTCTCCTACGGCGCGGATGCCCTGATCCTTGAAGGAATGGAAGCCGGCGGCCACGTGGGCCATGTAACCCTTATGATACTTTTGCAGCAGGTGCTGTTTGAGATAAACCAGGTGCCGATATTCGTTGCCGGCGGCATTGCAACCGGCAGGATGTGCGCGCATCTATTTCTCATGGGCGCCGCCGGTGTTCAGCTCGGCACCCTGTTTGCCGTTGCAAATGAAAGCTGCGCCCACCCGAAGTTCAAAGAGGCGTTCATCCGGGCGGACGCGCGCGACGCGGTATCAACGCCGCAGTTCGACTCCCGGCTGCCGGTTGTGGCTGTTCGGGCCCTGCGGAACCGGGCAACCGACGATTTCGGCAGGCTCCAGCTTGCTTTGATACAGAAAATCGACCGGGGAGAGATCGGCCGCACCCAGGCGCAGCGCGAGGTCGAGGAGTTCTGGATGGGAAGGCTGCGCCAGGCGGTTGTTGACGGCGACGTGTCGTTCGGTTCCATGATGGCGGGTCAGTCCGTGGGATTAGTGAGCGGCGAAGCCTCGGTCAAATCAATCGTGGACAAACTTGTCGAAGATACGGAGGCGGAGCTGGATGCGGTGAATACGCGATTGTCGAATATGTCTGCACTCCGATAGCATGGAAGGTGCATCGCAGCGGTGTTTATACCGGTGTAATTGAAAGAGCCGCCCGGCGATTCCCGACCTATTCTTCGCAACCTTTGAACCGCCGGACGCCAGTAATGTATTTTACTCAATCCGCAAATCCCTGATGTATGACCAAAGACAGGCGCGCATGGCACAACTTCGTACAACCTGGTTAATCAACCCTGAACGCAGAATCCTGTACCGCTGGAGCTGCGGTTTTTTCCTGATGGTTATACTGCTAAGCCTGGCGCTGGGACTTCGCTACCTCCTGTTGTACTCTCTGCCTTCGCAGCCGCTGGGATTGATCTATACCTTTTGCGCATTTATCGGCCATTTCGCGCTTATCGGGTTCCTGCCGTGGCTGCTTCTTGTACTGCCGTTGTGTACTATTATCCCGGTGCGCAGGATCGTGATACCGGTCTCTATTCTGGCAGGCGCGTGTGTTCTCACCTTGCTGGTGCTGGACGGGCTGGTATTCGCCGAAAACCGGTTTCATTTCAACGCGTTAACCGTGACTATCCTCGGATGGAAAACATGGGGATTCGGCATACTGTATGCGGTGATTCTGCTGGTTTTTCTGTCGTTCATCGCACAATGGGCATGGAAAAGGTATGTAACGCAGGCGAAAAAGCTTTGGGGCTGGCGGATCGGCGCGGTTACGGTGATTCTGCTTCTGGCGACTCATGGCATGCACATCTGGGCTGAGGCCACCTATTATACGCCCATTACCCGGTTTACCACCTACCTGCCGGTGTTTTATCCCGCTACCGCGAGACGTTTCATGGTCAAACACGGCCTGGTCGATATTCAGCGGGCAAAGGAGAAGCAGGTTCTTGACAAGATTTCGCAGGAGCATCGGGGCGATCTGGTCTACCCGCTCAATCCCCTCCGGTTCGAAAAACCGGCGCAGCGGCTGAATATCGTCATGATTATCATAGACGCGCTGCGGGCGGGCGTTGTTCACGATTCGATAACGCCGAACCTGTGCGCGCTTGCAAGCGCTCACACCTCTTTCGGCACTCATTACAGCGGCGGCAACTCGACGAGAATGGGCGTGTTCTCGCTTTTTTACGGCTTGCCAAGCACCTATCAGCAGGTGTTCGAAGATTATCAATGCCCGCCCGTGCTGATGAATGCTGCGCTGGACTGCGGTTATGACGTGAGTGCATTCAGCAGCACGCCGTTCTATATGCCGGCGAATCTGGAGTCCACGGTATTCGCCCGGATTCCCGCGTCCAAGCTGGTGTGGCACAGCTCCGGAGTCCCTATGTACGCACGCGATTCTCTTATTACCGAGCAGTGGTTTTCCTGGCTGAATACGCGGGATACCGCTGCTCCGTTTTTCGGCCTGCTTTTTTATACTGCGCCAAACGCATTCAATTATCCGCCGTCATACGCGCCCGGCCTGAAGATCCCGAAGCAGGCAACAGCACTGCAGAAAAGATTCGCCGGGTATTGCGCTGGAGCGCGGTACAACGACTCGCTGACCGGCGCGGTTATCCGCGACCTGGACTCGCGCAACCTGCTCTCCTCGACCGTGATACTGATCACCGCGGACCACGGCGAGGAGTTTGATGAAAACGGCATGGGATTCAAGGGGCACGGCAGCGCATACAGCGAATTTCAGACGCATATCCCGTTGGTGGCGCTCTGGCCGGGAAAAGCCGCCGAACAGGTCACACGGCGCACCTCGCATTATGACATCAGCGCGACGCTCATGAAGGAAATTTTCGGCTGCGCCAATCCGCCCTCCGACTTCTGTTCCGGTAAAAACCTGTTTGACGACATTTCGTGGGAGTGGCTGGTGGTCGGCAGCTATTATAACTTCGCTGTTCTTGAACCTGAACAGGTCACGGTGCAGTTTCCGGGCGGTTATTTCGAGGTGCGCGACCGTGCCTACCGGATCATAAAAAAACCGCATCTCAACACAGGTGTGCTGACGCTTGCATTCAATGAAACGGCACGATTTTTCCGTAAATGAGCGGCGCCTGAAAATCTCTTCCCGGAAAGTCGGACAAGATAAAAACATGCAAATAAAAGAGATGGTCTTTGGGCGTATCCCCGCCTATTGCAAATATGAACTGTTTATGGAACGCTACCACAGTGCTGCGGAAATTAATTGTATCTACAGAAAAAACAGTTACTTAGTTCCTGTGTGAAATTGACTGCCTCGTAACCTTAATAAAAAAAAACGGAAATTATTCGTTTTTCTTTGTATATTCATATAATAGGACACTTACTAAAGGGGGTGGTCATAGTAGAATTCCGCGATTGCCTGTTCCTGGCAACATTAATTATCAATATGTAAAAATTGAATTTTAAGCGAATAACTAACCGTTTGTAGTTTATTAACTTTTTATTTCGGGGGGAGTAAAATGAGGTTCAAAACCAATCAACAGTTCTTTTGGCGTACTGTCTCTGTTCGTTTCATCCAAATCTTTCTGTTCTGTTCTTTAACCATCTATTCCGCAGAAGTATTATCCACTGGCTGGATCAGCCTTGGTGCAGGTCAGGCTGCGGCTGTCACGGTAAAGGCTTCGCCGGCCAACGTAGCCGGCATGAGCGTCAGTTTTTCTCTGCCGGGTTTCTCTTCAGCACAAGAGGTTCTTGACAATCAAACATGGAACAGCCTCTCGTTCGAGGGACAATGTTATACCGACGTTATCGGCGCACCCGCACTTCCTCTGATGAGACGCTTTTTCGCCGTTCCTCCAACCGCTGCGGTTACCGTGACGGTTAGCGGCGTGAAGTTTCAGACCTTTGAAAACGTGACGGTTGCACCGTTTCAGCGCCCGCTGCTGGAGACGGAAACCGTTCAAAACAGAGCGTTTGCCATAGACCGGCAGATCTATGCAACCAATAGCTTTTATCCGGCAGCATGGGCCTCGGCGGCGGAAACCGTTATCATGCGCGGCGTGCACCTTGGCATGCTGGTCATTAATCCCTTCCGCTACAACCCGGTTACCAGAATCCTGCAGGTTGCCTCTGAAATGACGGTTACGGTCACCTATGCAGGCAGCAATCCGGCTGCTCTCTCTTTCCCCTCCAACCTTGAAACGACTTTGAAGGCCCTGGCACTCAACTACGATTTCATGGAGTACCGCAAGGTGCCATTTCAGGCGAAGTTTAATAATAAAAGGGCTACCGACTACCTGTTCATTGTTGACCAGACCATGCTTAATGCACCCAGCCTTGCCAAGCTGGTGCAGCTTCACACCGCGCAGGGTATTACTGTTGAAGTAAAAAGCGCGGCAGGACTCAGCACGGCAACCGCGGTAATGGATGTCATTAAAGCTGCATACGGCGGCGGAGATCTGGATTATGTGCTGCTGGTTGGCGATCTGCCGGCAATTCCCCATAATACCTCCGTTTCATCCCCTTCGGATTCATGGTATTCCTGGCTGGATGGCACCGATAAAGTCGGTGACGTGGGCCTGGGCCGCCTGCCGGCAACGGACGTCTCGGAACTTGATAAGATGATAAATAAAACCATCAATTTCATGACCGGCGTCGAGCAGGGCGACTGGCGTAAAAAATCCGTACTGATCGCCCACAAAGAGGAGTACCCGAACAAATACACCGCCTGCAAAGAGGAAATTTATAAGAAGACCTACAAACTATGGAAACCGACCATGGATCGCATCTATGGCGGCGACGGCGGAACAAACGCGCAGGTTACCACCGCGATCAACGAGGGGCGCATCGTAGTCAACTACCGGGGACACGGTTCAAGAACAGCCTGGACCGGCTGGGGTGACGGTTCCTACTCTACTACCACCATTGCAGGGCTTAAAAACGGCAAAAAAACACCCGTTGTATATTCCATGGCCTGCACATGCGGCGACATGAGCCAGTCGACCGATTGTCTTGCCGAAGCTTTTATGTGTCAGGAACAGGGAGCGGTTGCCATAGTTGCAGCCACGATGCCAAGCATGACCACCGTCAATCACACCTATGACAAGGCGTTGTACAACGGTTGCTGGGATAACGGCACCGGCGCTTTCGGCGACCTGCGTAATTTTGCCGATGCCGAGGTAATAAAAGTGCACGGCACCTCGGCCAATAATAATGTGACCATGTATGTATTATCAGGCGACCCGACGGTGAATATTCTGAAAACGGTCTCTTTGGAACCCTTTATTTCGGTTAATTCGCCCAATGGCGGAGAAAAGTGGGAACTGGGTACCGATCAGGTTATTTCGTGGGGCGATAATATCGACGGCAACGTTACAATCGAGCTGTTTAAAGGCGGGTCATTAAAAGAGGTTCTTGCAGCCACAACCGCCAGCGACGGTTCTTTCGACTGGCAGGTTCCGGGGAATTATACTGCTGGCGACGATTATAAGATAAAAATAACCAGCATCGACAGCGCTGCACTCAATGACCAGAGCGATGCGAATTTCAGCATTCTTGCCGAATATATAATCAAGTGTCCCTATTTCCAGAACTTCGATACGCTGGCGTCAAAAACCGAAACCCTGCCCTTCAAATGGTTGCAGCTTGGCGACGACGACCTCAACTGGACCGTATTGAGCGGACCGACGCCTTCACGGGTCAGCGACCCACCAGACGTTACCGGAGCGGAAACCGATAAAACGACAGGAAACGCCACGGGCAAGTATATATACACCGAAGCGTCGGGAAGCGGTACCGGGTATCCGAACAAAAAGCTCAACTATGTAACGCCTAAATTCGATTTCAAGTCTCTCGGCTCGCCTACCCTCAGTTTCTGGTATCATATGCTCAGCTCGAATACGAGCGGCGACAAAATGGGAACGCTGGCGCTCGACATCAGCGTGGATGGAACGTGGAAAAGCGACGTCATCAAATTGAGCGGGAATAAAGGAGACGAATGGCACGAGCAGAAGCTGGATTTAACGCAATATAAGGGCGACCGGGTTATTTTCCGCTTCCGCGGCGTTACCGGTACGAGCTGGGAGAGCGACATCTGCGTCGACGACTTCAGGATCGACGGCGTGCAGCCGGTCAACAACACGGCCGTCAACATGCCGGCATCGTATTCGCTCATATACTATCAGTCGCGCATCTGTTTCCGGACGCCGGAACGGGTTTCTGCCGCGAATACGCCGGTGAGCCTGAAATTATACGATATGAAGGGCAAGCTGATCCGGACCCTGTATAACGGCGTTGCAGCGCCCGGTTATCATTATATTACCCTGAATAAGCACGGGAAGCAGGCTCTTTCGGAAGGCGTGTATGTCTGCAGGATGGAAGCGGGCGATTACAGCGAGACGATTAAAATGGTTATCAGCAGATAGCACTGCTCACAATGGTATTACCGCAGAGAGGGAGATGACCCGTTGTCATCTCCCTTTTTTAGATACTGTAGGAAAATTATATACGCGGCAAGCGTAGATAATTTGACGTACAGTATCTTATCCCGCAAAGCCTATAATCAAGTATTCAAAAGTTTCTGGCTTTGCCGGATTAGAGTCTGTAGCTCTGAATTATCCTATATTCCGCTGTTGGACTCGTGCTCGTGCGCGCTGCGTCCCAGAGCCAGCGATGGGGTAATCGTAATCGACAACTACCGCAAAAAAAGCCTTTCACCTAAAGGGTGCTTAAACTGTAAAGTTGTCAATTTATTAAACTTCTTTTCAAATCAATCGATTACGATTACGAGCACGAGCAGGAGCACGACTTAACTGCTGATTTCAGGATTATACTCCTCGCAAGGGGGATAACTCAAAGTGGATATAAATATCCTACTTTTCGTTCATGCGTAGGAACGGATTGCTTGAGTACAACCCCTCCGCTTTTACGACTGTTAGGAAATTTTAATGAAAAGTAGGAAATTCATTTCCACTTTAAATTATCCTTTAGGATATTTCCAACAGGCGTTATACCTTTTTAAAAGGTACAACGCATTATTATCAGCGATATGTTAAACGCCATGACTTTTGTTATGGTCGATAACGCGTCTTAAACAAGTGCTATAGCATTCGCCATCCATACTGTGCCCCCGTGCCAGGAGGCCCACCTGTGAAGGGGTGTGTCGGAAATCCCGCCCTCTTTCATTGTACACTTTCATTGGCGGGATTGGAGACCAGGGCTTTAGTACCCCTTGCGGGTGGAATGCTTTCCCCTTCCATATACTTCTAGCCCATATACTTCTAATCCGTTGAACATCCCTATCTCTTGACTTCCGGCTCTGCAGGCATAATGTCTGTAAATGTTATTTCCGGCTTTGCCGGGTTAAAACCAGCGTTTTAAACATCTCCCATATCAGCCACAGGCTCATGACCAGCAGGATAATGCCGAATATCCCGGATATAATGGTGTCGGGTTTAATGGGCGTGGCGGCGTTTTGCGCCAGTATGGTTTTCATAAACGGCTCGATCTGCAAAACCAGCGACCAGAGCGCAAAAATCATCATGAAAATCATGGGGATTATGGCAAACAGCGCTTTTTTTCCGGTTTTAACCAGCCATACGGAAATGGCGAGCAGCGACAGGCTTGCCAGAAGCTGGTTGCTGGTGCCGAAGATCGGCCACGCCACAAGGTAGCCCTTCTCTTTTGTCGACAGTAAAAACAGCAGCGGCAGGGCAAGGGTGGCGAGTGTTGCAATAACCCCGCCTGTGCGTGATTTCAGACCGAAAATCTCTTCAAAAATATATCTGCCCAGCCGGGTAGCCACGTCGAGCGTGTCATACACAAACGTTGAAAAGGCGAGCAGCGCGAAGGGAAACGCAATGGAGAAGCCGACGCCGACCGTGCCCAGGTATTGGGCCAGGCCGTTGGCATAAATAAGGTTCGGGTCGGATTTGAGCATGGCGGAGCCGGGGGGCAGCATGACGACCGTTGCAAGCGCAAGAACAGCGACCAGGGCTTCAAGAAGCATGCCGCCGTATCCCACAACCCGGGTATCCGTCTCCCTGCAGATCTGTTTCGAGGTGGTGCCGGAGCTTACGATACCGTGAAAACCCGAACAGGCGCCGCATGCCACGGTGATAAACAGAAAGGGAAAAAGCGCCTTGCCGTTGACCATGCTTTTCAGCCCTTCAAGATGCAGCGCGGGATACTGTATCGTGAAACCGCCCGCAAGCGCGCCGACAAGCCCGATGGCGATGGTCATATACAAAAGCCAGCCGCCCAGATAGCCGCGCGGCTGAAGCAGAAGCCACATGGGGATGATCGAGGCGACGCCGCAGTAGATAAGCAGCGCAACGTCCCACTCCTTTACAGAAAACGATGCGAGGAAATTGAGAACCGGCGCAGGCAGGTGCGGCCCCAGCCAGACCAGAAACAGCACCAGCGGCAGGAAGATACACGTGAGGGGCAACAGTTTCAGCTTGAACCGGAACATCAGCACCCCCATGACCATGCTTGCCAGGATATAGAGCACCGAGGTGCCCGCAACGCCCGGGCCGAACGCCGTGCCTTCGGCGACCGTTTTGAACGTATGCGCGGTGATGTCGGTGAACGCGATGATCACATAGACCAGCGACAGCCACATGAAGATCAAAAAAAGGATGTGCGATGTTTTCGACATGTGCTCTTTGACGATCTGCGCGATGGAGGCGGCTTTATGCCGCACCGACGCGACCAGCGTGGTAAAATCGTGGACGCCGCCGATAAACACCGCGCCCAGAAGTATCCAGAGAAGCGCGGGAAGCCATCCGAACCAGACGGCCGCAAGAATCGGCCCGACCACGGGCCCGGCAGCCGCTATGGCGGAAAAATGCTGTCCCAGAAGCAGCGAGGGTTTTGCGGGCACATAATCAACGCCGTCGTTTACCGTACAGGCGGGCGTAGGCTTGCTGTCGTCAAGCGCAATCCGGCGGGACAGGAACCTGCCGTAGAGCAGATAACCGGCAGCCAGCACGATAATGGTAATGATAACAAGCTGGGCAATCATGTAATACCTCCCTATAAACCGAAAACCTGAACGTGGCTGAAACGCATCATCCTAAAATCAGTAGTTATGCCGTGCTCGTGCTCGTGCGCGTAATCGTAATCGATTGATATAGAATCTGGTTAAGCATGCTCATAGTTTTACATATACAGCACCCTGCAGAAGAGCGGCGGAATTGTCATATGTTTCGATTACGAGCACGATTACGAGCAAGAGCACGAACCCAACTGATGAAATTAGGATCACCGAAACGCCATTTTTTCCTTCTCTATGAAAATAATTCATTCGAAGGAATTTGAAACAGGGGTGACAAGTATTCTTTCGGGGGGCCAGGGGAGCGTGAACGGTTACCACAAGCAGTATCTGCATACCGCCTTTCAGCGAAGCGGCAGGGCGCAGTAAAAAGGGCGGACTATGAATCCGCCCCGTTGACACGATCGGTATCAGACACGTATATGGTGATTTACTTCAATTCCACAACCCGTGCCCGCTTCAGGTTTTTGCCATTGACCGACACATCGAGCAGATAGATGCCTTCCTGCAAAGCGTTCAGCGACGGGAGATCGATGGTTTTGTGTGCAAAAACGGTTCGTGCAAACACCGCCTGTCCCTTCAGGTTGAAAAGCGTGAGTCCGATTTTCGCGCCTGACGGGCATGCGATGTTCATGACAACGCGTTTGCCGATGCGAAGCAAAACCATGTTCCCGTTTGCGGAAACAGGGTCGTTGATTCCGGCCACCTGCTGCACCTTGAGCGTGGCGATATACGGCCGGTAGTTATGCGACGTAATGGTAAGGAGCGCCTCGCCAACCGCGGTAAAATTCTTGATCGGTATGGTCACGCCCGACCCGCTGATCAGCTTTTTCCCTGCCAGTTCTCCGGTGCTTCTGTTGACGATGCTCGCCATGCCTTTGGGCAGGTTCAACCCGGACACGGTGAATGAGGCGTCGGCAAAGGCGATGTCCGGCCGGTGCGACGCGGTTATCTGCTTTGGTACGCCGGTCCACATGTCGGTGGTGGGATCTCCATGCAGATTATATATCTCGCTGTGCAGTTTAAACTGGCTCGAGGCGCACTCTCCGTGGCGCACCAGGCCGTGATTGAAAATATCTCCGAGTATGTACGTCGTATCGCGCTGGGAAGCATTGACCGTAGTCTTCGGCTCATAGAGGTTTCTGGGGAATGACGCGTCGACAAGCCCCATGACCAGCGCGTCATTGGCGCCGCCGGCATAGGTGACCTCGGTCGCGGCTACGACGCCGACTGCCCCGCCATCAGCCTTGCGTATGAGCGCCTCTGCAAAGCAGACGCTTGATCCCTGAAAAGCGCCGGACAGGCAATTTATACTGTATATAACCGGCAGCAATTCGCCGTTCTTCAACTGGCCGACCGACGTGGTGTTAAAGCTCGGCGTGCTCCACCCGTTCTCCTCTCCATGGTCATAGTGGGCTGCCATGAATACGCCCTCGTCCATTGACTTGACTACATCGGCGCCGGTGGCGGTCCAGGGATAATTCGGTTTCTTGATATCATCGGGAACCGGTTTTTTGGTTGTGCCGGACACATATCCGACACTGTTAGGATCCCAGTATTGCGGGCTGCCGTTATTCTGCACCTGATACTGGCGTACAATATTGTATCCATATTTCTCTTTCAAATGCCGGATGGACGTCTCCACGCAATAGGTGAAGGCCCACCGTTCGGTCGAGCCATCGTTGGTCTGGAATTGAGCGGCGGACATCGCTGTTTTGAAAAACGACTCTTTGGTTGGCGGCGTCTTCTCGTATTTTATGATTTTCCGGACAACCTTCATCGCCTCATCCGCGCTGGATACCGAAAGCCTGCCTCTGCCCATATCCGCCACATAGTCGCTCGTGCCGCCAAAACAGACATAATACAGGTCGCCGGGATTGTTGTTTGTCGTATTTGCCGGCACGTCGCCGTTGTCGCCGATAATGAGCATGTGCGCCGGTTTTGGCGTTGTCGCGTTGTAAAAGTCCGCAACCGCGGTCTTGACGTCAGCCTGCGCCCAGCTCGCCTTGGACACGATTTTCACGTCGTATCCCTTCATGCGCTGCCATACGGCAAGGGTTTCTGCCGCTGGTTTGTAGGTGTCTTTGGTGATGATAATGACGTCGTCGGCAGCATCGTCGTCGATTGCCAGAGCCTTTGACGCGCTCAGCACAAGGTTTGCGTTCAGCGTCGTGTTCTTCAGCAGCGAAAGCGCGGAGGGCCGGTCGCATTGTGCGGCTGCCGGTGACCCGGTATTCGTGATCACCGCTTTCAGCTTCGTAAACACGGTCAACTGTTTCGTGACCGGGTTATACTGCATGGGCGTCAGCCACACCGAGGTGATATAATTGCCGCGGTACTCCATGACCGTATTGACGCCGGCAAGCGTTGCGGGATATGCGGCGTTTGTTTCGTAGCGCGCTTTGCGCAGGGTAAACGGCGCCTCCTCGTTTTGATAGTCGGGCCTGATTGCAGGCTCCGGCTGCGTGGGATAGAGCAGCACGTTCTCGATCACCCTTGTTTCCTGCTCGACGATCGTAACCTTGAAAGCGGGATTCGCTCCGGTGAGCAGGCTGAAATAGGTTACCATCACCGCCGGTTCGCCGTGTGTCAGGTTGTTACGATACCCCTCCAGAATCGGCAGGGAATACTCAACCCCCTCAACAATCCGCTTGTCCAGCACCAGATGCGGAACCGACACCGATATGGATACCGCGTTTGGCGTTTCGCACACGACATCGCAATAGGCTGATTCATGCGGATTCAAGGAGTAAAACTTCGCATCCGCAGCTGTTGATAATGATGTGAGCAGAAAAAGAGAGACAAGTGATGGTTGAAGAAGTTTTTTGAAATATGGCATTCTAGTGCCCCCCGGTTTTAAAAAGGTTACTTCCCTACCTCCGCACCTGGCTGTCTGTCGCCAGGATTATTATCCTTTATGAATTATACTACACGACAAAACCAAACCAAGAACATTTTGCTATTTGGTCAAATAGTGTAAAACAAAACGTTTATCGCCATTTTGATACTAGTTATACGCAGGGGATAACGCAGGTGGAATATCACATATTCCACTGATTATCAATGTGCTGGAACAGATGTTTTGATTACAAAACCTCCGTTTTACGTATTATTTTGGCGAGCCCCCGAGTGGAAACATCCCCATGTTTCACTTACCCTTTATCATATTATACAAAAACTTTCCTGAATTTTCATAAAAATGTTTATAAAATTTGTAATAATTATAATAAAGATTACGCCAGAAAGCCCGGCCGTCTTATACCAAGCCCTTTTTTATGGTAAAATTCGCCAATTCGAGCACTTGGTCGGACCTGATCGAAGGATTAGAATGAAGAAAACTCGGAATTCGGAACGCGGAATACGGAACTTGGAACTTGAAACTGGAAATACAAAACTTGAAAAACGAAACAAATCCGAATAAAGAAATGTTCCAGACAATAATCAGGGACGATTGAATAATAATTTGTAACTTGAAACTTGAAATTTGAAACTCCTGTTTTTTTCGGCTGTCCTGCCTTTGCCACTCCGCTATCGCTCTCATCTTGCTTTTCTTAAACGTTTTGAAAATTTAGTAATTTGAATTTCGGATTTGTTTCGAATTTCGGATTTCGGATTTCGAATTTTCATATAACGTATTTCCTTGACCCCGGTATTGACTACAACTATATTTATACCGCAAAGCCATACAACTTCGCTCTATTCATTATACTACGTACCAACCCCACGTGGTGTCTATGAAAGTAAAACTGAACCTGAACCCCGAACACCAGGGCGCCAAAAAACCGAGCCACCAGCCCGGCGACAACCTCCTCTGCACCCTATACCGCGACAACCAACCAACCAAAAAACCGTCCGGACACGATTATTTCAGATTAAAAGATAGACAGGATAATATAAAAACAGAAAATGCAACAAATACAAAAAACTGCGGAAACTCGTATACAACACATTACAAAAACCTGGAATATAAGAACATGTAAGAAATGAGTATTTATGTATGCAAATATATATACCTTGAATTTAAAAATTCGGAGAATCAAAAAACACCCTAAGCGTAGGATAATATTGCGTAAGAGCCGATGGCCTATAGTCCCTCCTCTCAACGCAATATAAGGAAGAAATATTGGGTTTATGTTAATAGATGCCTTTTTTATATGAAGGTATATGCTGTTATGTAATTATAGATGCTTGTGTGCAAGGAGAGATGGTTTTTGGATGGACATCCTTGCACTAGTTGGGATGCAATAAGCCTGAATGAATGAAATTATAGGTTTGCGCCGAAGAAATTTAAAGAAAAACAATGGATGAATTTATTTTAAAGACAGAAGAATGCAGCGCCCCTAAGACAACCACCCGCGTCCTACGGGCGGATAAAAAGATTCTGATTCTTAAAGGAGAATGCCTATGAAAGTCCAAATGGTTTCGATAAATGAAATAGAACTCGACCTGTCTAACCCGCGTATAGCTCGAATGCTAAGTATGCACAAAAAAGAATCGATAACCTCAGAGCTCATTGCATTAGCTTTGGGTGCTGGCGACAGTCAAGAAGGTGATACCTATGCGACCTACCGGAATTTAAAGGAATCTATTAAAACGAATGGGGGCGTTATTTATCCCATTATTGTCAACAAGATACCCAATGGCAAAATGACTGCCGTCGAGGGCAACACACGACTGCAAATTTACAAGGAATTTTTGCAGGAAAAGGCTAAAGGTGATTGGAGCAAAATACCGGCTATTATACATGATTCTCTTTCTCAAATGAATATAGATGCAATTCGATTACAGGCGCATCTTGTCGGGCCAAGACCATGGGATCCCTATTCAAAGGCACGCTATCTCCATCTTCTAAGTACTGAGAATTCTCTTACAACAAATCAAATCGTTGAATTCTGCGGCGGCAAACGTAAACAAGTCCTCGAATATATACAAGCATATTTAGACATGGAATCATTTTATCGCACGCAACTTAAGAGTGAGGAAGATTTCGATTCAACCAGATTCAGCGCTTTTGTCGAGCTTCAAAGACCCAGGGTTCAGAATACATTGGCTTCTAATGGATATTCTAAAAAAGATTTTTCAAAATGGGTAATTGATGATCTATTTCACCCGTTGGAAACCGTTAGATCACTTCCAGACATCCTTTCTGACCAGGAAGCAAAGGCGGTTTTCTTTGAGCAAGGTGCCTCAGAAGCTCGAATTGTGCTAAATGCAAAAAGCGCACCATCAGATTCTGAGTCTCTATATGCGGCTACCTTACTTGAGCTTATCAACGAGAGTATTAATCTTCGGAAAGCAGCCTAAGAAAAACAAACAAGCGTACAATCAAGAGGCTTAACATAAATGCCATTTTCATTCAGCCATATAGTAGGTAAATCAACTCTTGCCCAAGGATTTACAATCCCCAAATCTGCGTATCCGCATTTAACACTTCCTGATAAAGGCGAAAAACGTATTATTACTTTGGTCTATGCTGATAATCGCAGATGTCATGTTTTATTGAGAAGATTGAATAATGCACCGGGCCATGTACAGGTCCGATACGAGGGAAAAACAGGAAATCCTTTCCGGCTATGGCTTTTAGAAATATTTAAAGGAAATGAAATTGGAAACATTGATCAGATCAATAATTGCCTATCTATTTCAATTATCAGGGATGATATCTGGGAAGTACGACTGATCTCAAATCATAATAGTGATTCCCTGTTCTTTACGGATTTGCGTGTCCATGGCATCCGTGAAAATAACCTTTTAACAAGAGACGAATTTGCTGAAATTACAAGTTCAATTAGAAATATTGTTTTTTTAAGCGATAAACGGCAGGCATACTACAACAATAAAATCAGCACAGAGTTATCAGCAAAGGGATGGCTATCGGAACAAAAAGTGGTTGAATCAGACGCTCATATTCGATTAAAATGTGATTTTCGCAAAGGTATGTGGCAACTCGAAGTGGAATTTGGTAATGCTCGGACATATTATCAGGACATAGTCAAATTTGCCATGTCCTATTCTGCCGGACTGACAAAAATTGGAGGCTTAATTGTGCCCGATTACCGATTTGCCCAACACCTTTGCCAGCTTGGAAAACAAAACGCTATTAAAAACCGATCTTTATCCGATGCCAATTATTCCGGTATGATGCATTTCAACAAAGCCGTAAGCGAATTCGAATATATCAAAAAGATTTTTACAATTCCATTTTTCATTGCGGCCGTTTCTAAACCGACATATTAAGTGAAGAACTGAAAGATGCTTTAAAGAAAGATTGCGCGTACCAGCCGTTTACTATGCAATAGCATCTCTTTGGGATAAAATATATAGATTAGAAAATAGTTCATTATCTTTATCAGGTTTGCTTGATGGAAGAGTTCTTCGTGGAATAGATCAAAAGGAATTAATTCAAGAAATAACAACTAATATTATTGACAATTATGACATGCAAAAATCCTGTTTCAATTTGGTCAGAACAATTGTAACTCCTTATCTTCGTAAAGATATCGATTTAAAGCGCCTGTAAATATTCTTAAAGAATAAGAATCATAAAACATGGAGGCTTGCAATGAACGAAAATAAAATTGCAATTTTTCAGGGCAAACATATCCGTAAGGTTCTCCACAAAGACCAATGGTGGTTCTCGATTATTGATATCATTCAAGTTTTGGTGGGTGGCGGGCGACCGCGCAAATATTGGAATGACTTGAAAAAGAAGCTAGTTGCAGAGGGTTATGTTGAAGTGTCCGAAAAAATCGGACAGTTGAAATTGCCCGCTCCTGACGGAAAATTGCGCGAAACCGACTGCGCCGAAACCGAGACAATTTTCCGCATCATTCAATCCGTTCCCTCGCCCAAGGTAGAGCCGCTAAAACGCTGGCTTGCGAGGGTCGGCAAAGAACGTATAGATGAGATCGAAAATCCAGAACTTGCAATGCAGCGGATGAAGGAAATTTATCAGAAAAAGGGCTATCCAAAAGATTGGATCGATAAACGCATACGGGGCATCGCGGTACGGAAAAGCCTTACGGATGAATGGAACAATCGGGGCGCTCAAACCGATCTTGAATATGCAATTTTGACGAATGAAATCATGAAAGGGACTTTTGAGAAAACCGTACAAGAATACAAACAATTCAAGAATCTCGATCGGGAAAACCTTCGTGACCATATGAATGACATAGAATTGATTCTTACCATGCTTGGCGAAGCAACGACAACAAAACTTCATCAAGACCGAAACAGTATCGGTTTCAAATTGTTACACAACGACGCTAAAGATGGTGGGGCGGTTGCCGGAAGAACACGAAGAGATATTGAACATCAAACGAAGAAAAAGGTTATTTCCTCTGAAAATTATCTGGATAACACCGGCAGAAAACGAATAAAAGATTAGAGAAACACGGCTCGGCTCATCCACCGCCGAGCCTAAACAGAATGGGCGGACGGTTGCCTGCATAGAACGTCGATGAATAGTAATTATATTGTGTACCTGTGTTCCCATAGACACGGTTTCTTCGTATTTTTAAAATATGTCTGATAAAAACACAAAAAAACTGCATCATTGGAATATTCCGGTTCATGCTCGTGAATTAGCATTTTCATGGTATCGAGATTCGGGACGGAGGCTAATTTTCTAAATAACAACCCTTCTTTCCTCCACAATTGTGCTTCCCTTTTGAATCATGGCAGGCACTGCTCAATGCTATTAACCGCTTTGGCGCTCCGTATTGTCTTGCCGCTATAAACGGACGGCTGGGCTGCATAGAACGTCGGTGAATAGTAATTATATTGTGTACCTGTGTTCCCATAGACACGGTTTCTTCGTATTTTTAATATGCCTTATAAAAACACAAAAACGCTGCATCATTGGAATATTCCGGGTCATGCCCGTGATTTAACATTTTCATGGTATCGAAGGTGAATTGTATGGGGTATTATTATTCTCCAATTAACCGGGTACAAAAAAAATTACCTGACAAACTTGAGTTGGATGAAATTACTCGCAAGATAAATGATTTGAATAGGAACAACGATAAATAGTGCGTCATGAAGAAAACGTCAAGAGCGCACCGAATACCAAAGAAAGAGCTCCCTTGGGCTAGAACAGGGTGAAAACCATGATAAACCGGATCGTGCTGATTTTTTTATTTTTGTGTTTTGGTTCATTCGCGGAAACCGAATCTTTGAATGATTTAATCAAGGAAGTGATCTCAAACCAGAATGTTGCTTGTGTTTTTGTTGACTGTAAATCTGGCCTTATCATAACTCCGGATTCTACAGCGGTTTATGCTCGATATACGCCTTGCTCCACGTTTAAGATATGGAATACGCTTATAGGAATCGAATGTCAAATTATCAAATCCGCGAATGCTCATTTTTACACATGGGACAGCATTCCCAGATTTATTCCGGCATGGAATAAAAACCTGAGCTTGAAGGAAGCCTTTCAGGTTTCATGTGTTCCGGCATTTCAGATGCTGGCTCGTTTCATTGGTAATGAAAATATGAAGAAATGGATTGCGATTTTGAACTATGGAGATAAAAACATTTCATCTGGTATTGATGACTTCTGGCTGCCTAGAGAAGGAAAAAAATCGATTCAAATATCTCCCCTGGAACAGGCACAATGTATCAGAAAACTGGTTAATGAAGAATTGCCGTTTTCTGAACAATCGCAGGAGATTCTCCGGGAAATAATGCTGATTGAAAAGACCTCGAAAGGCACGTATTACGGTAAGACGGGAACAGGATCAAACGTAAATGGCACGAATGCTCAAAGTATCGGCTGGTTTGTTGGCTATGTAACGGGTAAAGAGACGACATATTCGTTCGCCTGTCTTATTAAAGGAGAAAATGTGTCTGGCAAGGATTCAAAGGGAATTATTGAATCGATTCTTAAAAAATCAGAATTACTTTGAGACAAATCAGATTAAGACGGCACGCTTGCACTATAAAGGTGCGATTAGCCCAAATGTCCGGTTAACGGCTTTTTATAAAAGCCCGACACAAAACCGTTTTTTCGGTTTTTAACGCGCACAGATATATTCCGGCCGACACTCCGCATCCGGTATAATCAAAGCCGTCCCACATCAGGGTATGGCTCCCGCTGTTTTGTTCTCCGGAATACACGGTTCGTATCCGTCGGCCGTCAATGCCGAATATTGTAACTGCTACCGGAGTGCGGCAGGCAAGTGTATAGGTGATGTTCACGGCGGCAGAGCGGGGATCAGGCCGGAGGCGGAGCATGCCGGGAACCGTTTCCGAAGAAGGCATATTCAGGATGGGGGTGGTTTCAAACTCAAATGCGCCGATATCTATTGTTTGGATGATCTGACGCGCAATTGGAGCGGAACCGGCCGAATGTATCGGCGGCCTGAACTGGGGCGGAAAAAGGGGCTTGGGAAAATCATAGCCTGGGGCGCTCTGTACCGAACCTGCCCCTGTGTTAATCAGCGGACTTCCGGTTGCCGGGCGCAGATCGTTCTGGGCAAGGTTGGTAAAGCCCGGATTTGTACCGGTCACGGTTCCTGTCCACGGCGCAGGAATGTTCGATGCGCCCTGATAAACCCAGTTATTTGTTCCTGCAATGACAGCGGTTCCTCCAACCCACGAGGCGTCAATCGTGCGCATGATATTGACGCTGCCGCCGGTCCGGTAAAAAACGTTATTATGCATCTCGACGCTCTCAAGCGAGTCGAACATGCGAAACACCGATCCTGTTCCGCAGATAATCGTATTATTGACAAACCTGTAGCGTCCGTGAGACTCTCCCGTGGCGTCGCCGCCGATGCGGGTGACGGAGAAATTGGTGTCATTGCCGGCTGCGGTGCGGCGTTTCATGAGTACGTTTCCGACGATATCCGAATCTTCACGTTTAAGCCGGGGCGTCCAGGTGTCAGGAGCGCCTCCGGGGTCGGGACCGATCAGCTCCAGCTCGTGGTAATAGGCTCCCTCGATCCAGTTGTAATAAATCTCATTACGTTCAGCTCTGGATTTGACATTGTTTCCGCCGGTTGCATCATGAATATAACAGTGCTGCATCCTGAAGAGACTGCCGGGGCGGTTTACTTCGTCCGTGGCCATATAAATCTGATGCCTGCTGTCGCCCGCCCCGCAGTTATACACTTCGACATATTCCATAACACAGGAACCGGAGCCCTGATCCGCTCCGAGAATGCCGTGCTGCGGGCAACCGTGCACCGCAACATCCCGGATATACAGATTGCCGGCCTGATGGAATATGCCGCGCGTGGCGCCGCCGGTAATTTCAAATCCTTCGAACAGGTAATTGTCTGCACCGTTTGTATAGGGCCAATCCGAAGAGAAATGAACCGTGTTCGTGCCTCCGGATATAACCGGCCTCTTTCCATTTATTCGTATGCCTTTTATAACTATCGGGGATGCCTCTGCTCCTGCGTTTGAAAATAGCACCCCGCCGGTATAGGTTGTGTTGCCATCAACAAAGACGGTATCCCCGGGTTTCAGCAAAGATACCACATCCTGCAATTTTTTATACTGCTTGTCAGGGCCGACTGCATAGTTTGTGGCAAAGGTGACTGTTATAAAGCACACAAGAACAGAGCCAATTAAACAGCGGATGCTATTTTTCATGTTTCCTCCTGGGAAAACAGGCGTACTATTAAATAATCGTAACCGTTCTCGCCCCCTAAATCTCCCACTGTTCGTGGGAGACTTGTAAGGTGCTGATATTTATTATCCCTCCGGCAAGCTGCGGGATAATACTCCCTCATAGGGATAACTCAAAGTGGATATAAATATCCTACTTTTCGTTCATGCGTAGG
>Ga0105099_10000128_pt1 | contig 47323 bp, 46 predicted proteins | sample PPLLak3cmMay2015_2_FD_79138 | JGI IMG/M metagenome (GOLD analysis project Ga0105099, IMG submission 79138) | Freshwater sediment microbial communities from Prairie Pothole Lake near Jamestown, North Dakota, USA - PPLs Lake P8 Core (1) Depth... | ecosystem: Environmental > Aquatic > Freshwater >... | reverse complement strand
TTTCTTCTGAAAGATCTTTTTTCTGCCCCGCTGCACCAACTGCTAATCCCCGGTGCGCAAGAGGATCGTTTATACCAAGTAGGCCTTTCCCTGTCAAGTACTTTGTGCAGGTTTTTTCGCCGAGGTGTTTTTCGCAATTTAGCTTAATCGAGCCATTGACAGGATACGCTTCACATGGCAGTTATAATTATACACGAAAATCATAATAGATGAAGGGGAATATCTGCAATGAATAGTCTTCAAGAAAAATATATCTGGGAAACCAGATCGCTTTACCCTTCTCCAGAATCCGTTGAACTTGACGGAGATTTCTCGAAAGCAACAGCGCGCATCAGCTATTTTCGTACAAAATATTTTAAAAAAGTATCGTTACTCGATGCGACGAATCTACGTTATGCACTCACAGAACTAGAGGCTGTCTACGAGAGTATCATCGTACCAGAAGTCTATGCCTATCTGGTTTTTGCGGCAGACAGTAAAGACGCATTGCACCAAAAACTATCGCAACGCGGAATTGAGCTGGCAAATATTTCTGCACAAGAACTTTTGTTTTTCGAGTTAGAAATTAATGAGATTGCTGAGGAGATATTTCAGCCCCTTCTCCAAAGTGAGCAACTCCAACAATACAGACACTATCTCGAAGGACTCCGAAGATTCAAATCTCATACCCTTAGCGAAAGAGAAGAGCGCCTTTTGAAGCAAAAGAGCTTAACGGGAACTGAAGCCTTTACTCGACTTTTTGACGAGTTGACTGCTTCATTCAGCTATCGCATGGAAATTGATGGTACTGAAAAAGAATTAACGGGGGAGGAACTGCTGGGGCTACTTCACCATGACGATGCTTCTGTGCGTGAGCAGGCGTTTACGGTGTTTCTCAATCGTTTCCAAGGGGAGTCAATCATCTTCAGCACCATTATGAATACTATTGCGCTCGATCATCACCAGGAGCGGCAACTGCGCAACTATAGCTTTCCAATGGAGCCAACTCATCTTACCAACGAACTGTCGACTGAATCAGTTAGTAGCCTCATGGAGACAACAGAAAGAAATTATCAACTTGCAAGGGAGTATTTTCTCCTCAAGGCTCGCATCTTGCGAATCCCAAAACTGAAGAACACGGATATCTATGCCCCAATACGCAAGACAGACAAGAAATTTTCTTTTTCTCAAGCACATGCAATGGTCTTGGAGTCATACTCTGCATTTAACCCTGATTTCCGAGAGATCATTGAAAGCTTTTTTGCAGAAAAAAGAATTGATGCATTTCCTCGACCCGGCAAAAGTGGGGGTGCTTTCTGCATGGGAATATCGCCCTCCCTTCCGCCTTTTGTCCTGATGAACTATACCGGAAATCTGCGTGATGTGGCAACGCTGGCACATGAACTCGGTCATGGACTCCACTATGTGCTGGCCCAGAATAAAAGTATGCTGAATTACCACCCGCCCCTTCCCCTTGCGGAAACTGCCTCAGTATTTGGCGAAATGCTGTTAACTCGATTTCTATTGGAACGCGAGGCCGACCCCGCCGTGAAGATTTCTCTTCTCTGCGCACAAATAGAGGATATTATAGCAACAACGTTTCGTCAGAACGTACTTACACGTTTTGAAGAACGATTGCACAATGGTAGAGAACATGGCCTGCTCTCAGCGTCAGAGATCTGCGATATCTGGTGGGAAGAAAACGCCAACTTGTATGGAAATACAGTTGAAATGATTGAGCCCTATCGATGGGGGTGGAGTTATATCTCTCACTTTGTTCATTCCCGCTTTTATTGCTATTCGTACACTTTCGCTGAATTACTTGTACTCGCACTCTTTCAGAAATATCTGAGCTCGGAAACCACATTCGTACCAATTTTTACGGAAATTCTGAAAAGCGGAGGATCACTGTCACCGGCTGAAACAGTAAAAAGTGCAGGAATCAACCTGGCAGATAATAACTTTTGGCAGGAAGGATACGACTTGCTTGGAGGAATGATCGGGGAGTTGCAGAGTCTTTTATAGGTGCAAGTTTGCAGCTACACAACGCAAGCAGTATTTACCCTGAGATTTAAACGTTAAGGAAGTACCTGGACCGCAACGAGTCCTGCCCGACCCGGGATATCTTTCATGACAAGCTCGCAATCGGGGGGAGTAGTTACCTTTGCCGCTTCAGCTGCCTGTGAAAGGGTTAGAAAGCGGGCATCTGCCTTTTGAAGACGCTGCGAAAGATCCATAAATACATCTGCCATCCCCCCACCCTCAAGCTCTGCATGGATCGTATGCACATTTAATCCTGGCCTGATAAGAGCAAGATAATGGTCGTTAATGGTACTTGGAGAAATGCCATCCATTCCCAGCAGCTCATCCATCGTAGGAAGAGTTGTGGGAATCTGCAGCGTTGAATACCGCTTCCCATCAACTACGGGGTAAAAGGGTGAGCAGCCACGTGAGTCGCTGCAATACTTTAGCGACATTGTATCCTGCACCTGAAGTGATGCTGGTGAAACTGTCCAACCTGGGGCAGCCGTAGTTTCAGCTCGAAAGTGAAAAGTTTCAATAAAAAGTTGACTGGCTTTATCAAGCTCCCCTTGCACCTTGTCAATGGGCATTTCTGGCAACTTATCATGCCAATGGACATGATCCCAACAGTGAATACCTACCTCATGCCCCCTGGAATACACGCTTTGGAGAATTGCAGGAAAAGCCTCTGCTATTTGAGGCGCCGGCAGAATAGTGCCGTAAAGAAGCGTCTTAACACCATACATGGCTGGGGCTTTCGTTCGGATCATCTTTTTCAGAAAGCCTTTTCGCGTAAAGATGCGCCGGATAGCCTTCCCCGAATTATCAGGCCCCATGGAAAAGTAGAATGTTGCCTTAATGCCCAACAAATCCAGCATTTCCAGCAGACGAGGAACTCCCTCGCGAGTACCGGAATAGGTATCAACATCTACCTTTATAGCAATAATCGGGGTCTTCATGCCGGGACAAACTTCTCGATCTTGTTTCCCTCGTCTATCAGATAGAAATCCAGGGTATGCTTCAACGCTTCGTCAATTCCCGTCACTGGCTCCCAGCCGAGTATTTCAGCGGCTCGTCTGATGGATGGAACCCTGGTTACGATATCCTGATATCCGCTTCCATAGAATTCTTCCGAAGTAACTCCCACAATCTGACAATTTTCAGCCCGGTCCAGGTATTGAGGATACTCTTTGACCATGTCTCTCAGCTTGTGAGCGAGCTCTTTTACCGAAAGGTCATTTTCCGGGTTGCCAATATTAAAGATTCCACCATCAGCGCAACCATCTTTGTTCTCAATAATCTTCATCAGGCAATCAATACCATCCTCCAGATACGTGAATGACCGTCGCTGATTCCCGCCATCAACGAGATTAATCGGCTCTCCCAAAATAATATTATAGAGGAACTGGGTAAGGACACGAGAGCTTCCTTCCTTGGCCGTGTCAATGCTGTCCAAACGAGGGCCAATCCAGTTGAAAGGCCGGAAGAGCGTATAACGTAAACCTTCATGCATTCCGTATGCGTAGATAACCCGGTCAAGCATCTGCTTCGCACAGGAATATATCCAACGCTCTTTATGGATGGGTCCGAGAACGAGTGGTGAGGCATCCTCTTCGAACTCTGAATCTGGGCACATTCCATAAACTTCGGATGTAGAAGGGAACACCACTCGTTTCTTATATTTGACACACTGCCGGATAATGGCAAGGTTTTCCTCAAAATCAAGCTCAAAGACGCGCAACGGCTCCTTCACATAGGAAGCTGGTGTTGCTATGGCCACGAGCGGAAGAATCACATCACATTTTTTAATGTTATAGGCAATCCATTCCTTATTTATTGTGATGTCGCCCTCAAGGAAATGAAAACGGGGATGCCCCATTGAATGCTCAAGTTTATCGGTACTCATGTCAAGACCAAAAACTTCCCAGTCTGTTGTGGTAAGAATCCGGCGAGTCAAGGCGTTTCCAATAAAGCCGTTTACACCGAGAATAAGAATTTTCATAACAGCTCCCTATTAAATAATTGAGAAAAATGGATAAAAAGTGAAAATATTCTTTCGACAGATTATCATTCAGATTTTTGAAAAGAAGAGAAGGATTTTCCGAGAACAGGATTCTCTTTAATAAATATTAGGGCATTGAGCTCTTTTTCCCTTTCAAACTGAAGAGAAAGTACCTCCAGTGTGCCGCTCCCGGTCCCCACCAACAACGGTTTTTCAGAAAGGACTTCTCCTGCCCTTCCCTTACCGGACCTCGGTGTGGCACCCCAAATATATACTTTTTTCCCGGCCAGGTACGTGAACGCCCCTGGGTACGGGTGAGTAACCCCACGAATCAGATTGTATATCTCCGTCGAACTTTTTCGCCAGTCAATCAAGCCATCAGCAGGCTTCCGACCTCCGTAGTAACTCCCTGCGGCCAAATCCATCGGCAAACGTCGCGCAGTCCCAGCCAAAAGTTGTGGCCATGACCGTGCTAAAACCCGAACAGCCGCATCGGCAACCTTACGAAAAATATCTAGGGAAGTTTCAGTAAATTCGATAGAAACTCGTTCCTGGTCAACGATATCCCCAGCGTCAGGTTTTTCAACCATGTAATGGAGAGTTGCTCCAGTTTCGGATTCACCCTGAATAACTGCCCAGTTCACCGGCACCCTTCCGCGGTATTTCGGAAGAAGTGAACCATGAAGATTGAGAGAACCTCTACAGGAAATATCCAGGACTTCTTTCTTTATCATAGAACGGTAATAGAAGGAAAAAAGGAAATCCGGAGCTATGGTGCGAAGCAATTCAACATTTTCTGGCAGGTTCACGTCTGTCGTGTAATAGGGAATCTGATTGCTCAGGGCAAGTTCCCGCACCGATTCAAACCAGATTGCTTCTGACGGCGAGTCCTCATGGGTAAATACAGCTGAAATCTGAGCACCCTGAGCCAAAAGCTCCTGGAGACAGCGATAACCGACCGTATGATAGGCACAAACAACTATTTTAGCAATATATGGCACGCACTATTCCTCAAAAACTAAAAAAGGAGTGTACTACGGAAACACTGATAAATGGCTGGTCTTATCGAAGGGGTTCTACCATATGCATCAAATATAATACGTCACTTCCCTTTCTTTTTTACTTGAAAACAAGAAGATTTGCATCACAAATTTCAGCGAGCAGACAATTTACCTATGTTCTAAGCGTAGCATAAAAGCGACTTCCATTGCCAAAATCACCGCAATTGCAAAGATATTTCAGCAATTAAGGACCTGACAGTGAAATATCTCAAGAAAAATTTACTTACTGCCGATATAATAAAATATATAAATAAACATAAGGGAACAAACCCATTATGAACGCTCAACCAAAGATAAAAACGAATAGTACCGACAACTGGAAACACCTGCTGGGGAAAACCGTCAAAGAAATTATCCCGCACACGGGGGAACCATTCGCATCCTATAATTTCCACAGCGAGGAGGTTTATTTATACGACAAAAGCAGTATCTCAACTATCGTTTTACGTAACGGAGTCGTAATTCGCTGTGACGAACTGGCCGACAACAGAAGAACGATCAGGGTTAATCCCTCTGAAAAAATTCCGGTCATGATAGTTGAGGGCAAAAAAATCCGTGGATACCTGAAAGATCTTTCTATTGCTGGTGCAGCATTTCACCACTCATACGATTCAGTATTTTCCGTTGGTAGCCGCATAGATATATCATTTGCGTTACCCATTGAGGGCATTTCAAGATTTTTCCAAATTTCCTGCAGGGTCCATGATAACAGAAACCTTGCTCGGGAAAAATGTACTGTCGTTCTTTTTGATCTTACCGACACACCCTGGAAAAAGCGTCTTCTATCTCGCTACGTGCAGTTAAGCTCAATCCATACAGAACTTGGTCTTAAAGACAACTTGATACAAGCAAATCCTCCTTATCAAATCAGTTCCAGTTGATAAATATTGACAATCTTTCAGCAGTTTCCTTATCACTCTGCACAACAATATCCCCCCCACATTGATATACAAATAGTTTCCAGGCGAACAGATGAGACCCGTCAAGTGGCTATGGAATTATTTTGCCAGATTTTCAGTTGACAATAATTACCAGTTGCAATATATTCCAATCATGAAAAATAATGTTCAGAACATACGAGAGATCAAAAAAAAAGAGTTTGAAACCGTGTGCAGGCAAAACGGGCTTGCCATGACAATTCAGAGACGGACGATTCTTGATGCGTTGGCAGCACGTACTGATCACCCTACGGTTGATCAGGTGTATGAAGATATAAAAGAAAGCTTAAAGGGTGTTTCCCGAACTACTGTGTACCGTGTACTTGAAACATTTGTTTCCATTGGCATTGCAAAAAAAATAAGCAACCCAGAATCCAAGGCACGGTTTGATGCTGACACGAAACGTCATCATCATCTCACGTGTATCAGCTGTGGAAAAGTTATCGACCTTCATGATCCTACACTGGACAATCTCGTACCAAACGTCGGCACATTGGCGGAATTTGATATCCTTGATTACTCCATTACGTTTAACGGCCTCTGCAACTGTTGCCGGAATGTTTCTGCTCAGAGTGCAGAAAAAGATCGTTCATGCTCAGAGAGCTAAACTTGCTCTTGTAAAAGAATTTTCACGGTTACAACTATACTATTTATTGGAGAAAACATGAAACCGGTTGAATTGAAAAAAGATATATTCTGGGTAGGGGCAATTGACTGGGCGGTACGAGACTTTCACGGGTATGAAACACCTCGAGGGACTACGTACAACAATTATCTGATAATGGATGAAGAAGTTACGCTCATTGACACCGTTAAATATGATTTTTCCGACATTACCATCAACCACATCAAGAGTTTGGTTGATCCTGAAAAAATAAAGCATGTCGTAATCAATCACATCGAAAATGATCATGCCACGAGTCTTGATAAAATCATGGCAGTGGCACCCAATGCGACGATCCACATAACAGGACGTGGCAAAAAAGGTCTCGACAAGTTCTTTGACACTTCCAAATGGAAAATGAATCTGGTTAAAACCGGTGACACACTGAAAATCGGAAAAAACACCCTGCTATTCCTTGAAACCCCAATGATTCACTGGCCGGATTCCATGATGACGTTTTGTCAGGAGGCGGGAGTCCTGTTCAGCCAGGATGGTTTCGGGCAACATCTGGCTTCCTCCGCACGCTTTGATGATGAGTTCAGCACCATCGTCTCCGCTGATGTATTGGATGATGCCGTAATTGATTATTATGCAAATATCCTCATGCCATTCGGACAGCTTATTCTAGAAAAGATTGCCGACCTGCAGAAACTAGGAATAAATCCTGAAATTATTGCCCCTGACCACGGCATTATCTGGAGAGCAAAGCCACAAAAGGTTATTGAGTCATATCTCGAGATGGCAAACGGAAAAGCAGACCTTCGGGCCATTATCGTCTACGATACCATGTGGAAAAGCACAGAGATGATGTCGGTCCCAATTTCCGAAGGTATCATGAGCGAAGGTGTCGATTGTAGAATTCTGAAGCTGAGGGCTACCCCGATGAATGTTGTTATCAAGGAGTTTTGGAAAGCAAGGGGCACACTTTTCGGCACGCCAACTCTCAACAACATTATGTATCCATCCATGGCAGAGTGTCTTACTCACTTGCGTGGTCTCCGGCCAAAGAACAGACTTGCCGGTGCCTTCGGAAGTTATGGTTGGGGTGGCGGTGCAGTTAAAGAAGCCTATGAAATTTTTGAAAAGATGGGCCTTGAGAAATTCGAACCCGGTCTCCAGGTAATCTATAAACCTTCATCCGAAGACGAGGAAAAATGCTATCAATTCGGGAAAGCATTCGCGTTACGTCTCAAGGAATACCAAGCGCGCTTCTAAGAGCGCAATCTCAGCAAAGAAAGGAGTCTGAAATGCCCAAACCAAAGCAATGGCAGTGCACCGTCTGCGGATACAAATGTGAAAGCCCGGCACCACCAAAGCAGTGTCCTCCCTGTGGCGCTGATGCGTGCAAATTTGTTCCCTTCAAATAGTCACTAGCTAACCAGGGTAGAAATCAGCTGATGATTGTACGGACGAACAAGTCACCATCGTGCAGACGTGAAAACAAAAAAAACCGGTAGCCAATGTAAGGGCTACCGGTTTTTTTTGTTAAAAGTCTAAGGAACAGCTCAGTCAGGAATCCGTTCCAGTTCGGCCATCCAAGCCGCTGCCTCGCCATCGCTGGGCGCACGCCAGTCTCCACGAGGAGAAAGCGAGCCTCCAGATCCAACTTTCGGAGAGTTGGGCACACAAGTTCGTTTGAACTGACTGGTCTTAAAAAAGCGCCAGAGAAAAACCTTGAGCCACCGCTTGATGTCGTGGAGGTTATACTCATGCTGTTTTGATTCCGGAATGTCCGGCCAGCCGGGAATTTTCTTGTCGTGCCAGGCGCTCCAAGCCATAAAAGCAACCTTGGCAGGGAGGTAACCCAGTCTCAGAGTGTAATAGAGTGTAAAATCCTGAAGTTCGTAGGGACCGACAATATCCTCAGTGCGCTGAACCGGCTGACCGCTGGTCTCGTCACCAGGAACAAGTTCAGGACTGATTTCTGTTTCCAGAATATCATTGAGGACCGGACTCACCTCCTGGCCAAGCTGATCGGTCAATGCTGTCCAGCGAATCAGGTACTGGATCAGGGTTTTAGGAACACTGGCGTTCACGTGGTAGTGGGCCATGTGATCACCAACCCCATAGGTACACCAGCCAAGGGCCATTTCACTCAGATCGCTAGTCCCCACGACAATCCCACCGTACTGATTTGCCAAACGGAAAAGATGGCTGGTTCTCTCTCCGGCCTGGACATTTTCGAACGTAACGTCATAAACAGGCTGACCTTCATGAAAAGGATGCCCGATATCTTTCAGCATCTGATGGCAACTCGGCCGGATATCGATTTCACGATAGGTACACCCTACGGTCCTGATCAGTCGACGTGCCTGCTCGAGAGTCCGTTGGCTCGTGGCAAAACCGGGCATGGTATAGGCCAGGATATGAAAGCGTGAAAGCCCCATAACGTCCATGGCTCGTGCACAGACTATCAGCGCCTGGGTAGAATCGAGACCACCGGAGATACCGATAATCATTTTGTCGGCACCGGTGGACTTGAATCTCTTTACCAGGGCCTGGACCTGAATTTCATAAACTTCCCGGCACCTTTCGTCACGCCGGGCCGGATCGCTCGGCACAAAGGGGAATCGTTCATAACGCCGTGCCATGGGAATTTTCTCCGTCAATGGCAGGTCGATTGAAAACTTGATGGTTCGAAATCCCTGCAGAGAATCACGAAAACGAAGGATTGACTGCCCGAAGCTGTTCTGACGCATCCGTTCTTGAACAAGCCTGTCCAAGTCAAGGTCTCCATAGACAATCTGATCCTCATAACTGAAACGCTTCGACTCGGCCACCATGGTGCCGTTTTCATAAACCATCCCATGGCCGTCCCAAGCAAGATCGGTAGTAGATTCACCCAAACCGGCAGCGCTGTATAGATATGCAGCAAGACAACGACCTGATTGATTCGCCACCAACTGACGGCGGTAATCAGCCTTGCCAACAGTAATATTTGATGCCGAAAGATTAACGAGAACCGTTGCTCCCGCCAGAGAAGCATACGATGAAGGAGGAATCGGAACCCAGACGTCCTCGCAGATCTCGACATTGAAGGTAAGGAGTGGTTGATTCTCCACCTGAAAGAGGAGCCTGTTACCGAAGGGGATTTCTGACTGGCCGAGCAGATCCATTGTGTCCCGCAAGGAATGATCCGCAGGTGTAAACTGACGCAACTCATAGAATTCGCGGTAATTCGGAAGGTAGGTTTTCGGGGTAATACCGAGCACTTTCCCTCGGTAAAAAACAACTGCACAGTTAAAAAGCTGGCTGTCTATTCTCAGAGGCAGTCCCACGATGCCGATAATCGGCATGCTTCGAGACTCCTCCAGTATTGATGTGAGACCGGCAAGACATCCATCAAGGAGAGTCTGCTGATGAAAAAGATCTTCACATGAGTAGGCTGAAAGACCAAGTTCGGGGAAAACAGCCATAATGGCACTGTTCTCCATCGCTTGTCTAAGCAGGTTAATAGTTTCAGCGGAGTTAAACTGGGGGTCTGCCACCTTCAGTTTCGGAATAACAACGGCAGTCCGGATAAAATTGTGATTATAGAGATTCAGGAATTCGTTCTTCTGGCTCATGGGGGGCGTTCCCTTCAAGGGTGCATCTTCAGGCGGAGCAAAGTCACTCCGATAGCGTACGGACGCACTCTTTCTACACCTTTCGAATCCAGAGTGTCAATGGTTTTCAACCACAAGCCCTACCCCCAACGAGCACAACTAATCACATTACGCCCCCGACTGCAGCTCTACAGGTAAGGTTCTGCCTTCAGGCAGCCTCCTCTGCCCAGGAAAGTTCACCCTGGCAAAACATCTCTTCAACATCGAGAAGGATAATCAGTTTTTCTCCCATCCGACCTATCCCGCTGAAACAGGCCCCTCCAGAACTTTTTACTGATTCCGGTGTCGGAGAGACACAATCATTTTCCAGCTTGATAACATGGGAAACCTCATCCACAATTAGTCCGATGGTGGTCCCAACGATATCAACGACAACAATGCGCCGCGAGTCGTCATTATCATCCGCAGATTCAGGGAGATTAAAACGTTTCCTGAAATCGATAACCGGAATAACCCTGCCTCTTAAATTAATAACACCCTCGGCATAATCCGGCGCATTGGGTATTTTTGTAATACCCATCATTCTGATGATTTCCTGGACTTTCAGTATATCCACGCAGAATTCTTCATTACCCACGGTGAATCCAACCATGTGATGCGTATCTTCCACCCGTGAATTTGTACCCTTCATAGCATCCCTCCCGAGAACATACTGTTGTTTAAATTTCTATCGGCAGAAAAGTAAATTTCTTTAGCAAATATGGAGGAAATCAGTACCAAAAACAGATGAGAAAACGCGAAGCAGTCTGATCACGAGAAATTCCTGCAGGAAATGGCAGCAGGCTTGAGCGTCTTTGAAGTTCAATCCTCTTCTCCACCACAAATGGTCTAAGGAACCAACTCTGTTTCCACGGGATAAATAACCAGGTGCCTGTCAGGTTCCCGTCCCACACTCTGTGCCACGAGACCGAGACTCGAAATGTAACGATGCTGAACCTTTCGCAGTGCCGGTCGACGTGGAAGCAGGGCCACTTCAATTCCTTCCTCGACTGCCATGCGTGCGGCCTGCTCAGTTTCTTCGACAGCCTCTCGAACTTCCTCTTCATCCATTCCCTGCACGAGGTTGAAGATTCTCTGTAAAAGCCGCCTCATCTCCGCGGTCGTATTTCTCTTGATAAAATGAAGGGGGGCATCGGAAAGCCGGGTAATTTTTCTCAGCCCCATGTCTTCAGCACGGGAACGGAGTGCAATAATCAGGTCCGCAGAATCGACACGGGAAACGATTCTAATGTCGAGATCAAGATCCCGACCTGCTCTTTCCAGAGTCTCCTTATTTACCCCGTGAGGATAAACTCGAACCGGACCTGACGTTTCCGGCCGTCGCCTCTCAAGAGCCGTACCAGGTGAAGGGGGAACCCGCGGTGACGTTACTTCACTTTTTGCCGCCTCCACATGAATCTGCCCATCTTCAGACTGTTTTCTTTTTTCGCCACGCGGCTGATAGCCCCGCAGGGTACTGTCCACGGCTGAACCCGTATCCTTATGGACAATAACTTCCTGCCTGTCAACCATCTCAACAAGAATGTCAAATGTAGGTGGAGACTTGCGTTCACTTACCGTTTTGGTGGTGCCCCTTCGCCGAGCCTCATCGTCGCCAAGGGTAACGGTCTGCACACCACCGACAAGGTCCGAAAGGATGGGGTTCATAATCAGGTTTTCCAGGGTGTTGCCATGCGCAGTACCGATAAGCTGCACTCCCCGCTCTGCAATTGTACGGGCTGCGGCTGCTTCTGCCTCGGTCCCTATCTCGTCGACGATTATGACTTCAGGCGTATGGTTTTCAACAGCTTCTATCATGACTGCGTGCTGGCGATCCGGCCGTGGAACCTGCATTCGTCGGGCATTACCAATCCCTGGATGGGGGATGTCACCGTCACCGGCAATTTCGTTGGACGTATCGATCACAATCACCCTTTTCTTCAAATCATCAGCCAGCACGCGGGCCATCTCCCTGAGCTTGGTCGTTTTCCCGACTCCAGGCCGGCCGAGGATCAAAAGATTCTGACCTGTTTCTATCAGATCGCGCAGGAGTTCGATGGTGCCGAAAATTGCCCGGCCAACACGGAGGGTAAGCCCTATTACAATCCCTTTCCGGTTACGGATCGCAGATATCCGATGCAAAGTTCGCTCTATTCCGGCCCGGTTATCATCCGTAAATTCGCCCAGCAAGGCTAAAACATGAGCCAACTCTTCATGGGTGACAGGCTTCTCACTCAACCTGACCACTCTGTCAGGAAAGCGGGCCTCAGCAAGACGCCCCAAATCCATTATCACCTCAAGCAATTGTTCCAGTGGCAATTTCCGCAAGGCGGCCTGCAACTCACCAGGAAGAGTTGCGACAAGAAGATGAACATCATCAACAGAAGATGGGATAGCATTTCGGCTGGTCATTCTCGGATTCCTCTGAAAAAAAGATGAATCAGTTTTTAGACATTGATAACGAGTACTAGTGTGTATTTAGTATAGCACAGCCGACCAGCTGCGAATCCAGCCTTTTTCGAGGACAGAGCTAACGATTGTCACCTTACAAACCAGAAAAATAACGGCAGTATGGCACCAAGCAAGCAGTGTGCAAAAAAAAGGGGGCAGCTAGTAAGCCTGCCCCCCTGGCATTTGAAATTAACTACCTTATCGTTTATGGCCACGATGACCGTCGTCATTTCGGCTTTGCCCTTTACCCTGTCCTTCAGCACGATGACCACGATCTTCTGGCTGAAAATGCTTGTAACGATGAGAAACCTTCCCTACCTTGTACTTCCGGTAGGAATCATCCCGGTAATAATGGATACGTTTGTGGGGGTGCTTTCTTATCCCATAGGGAATCTGCTTATACTGCAACTTCACCCACGGCCCATTATAATAGGGCGAAGAATACCAGGCGTTGCCACTATTCAGATAGTATACATTCCCGGAAAAGAACAAATCATACTCAACACCGACAGCTACATAGAAACCAAGCTTAGGAGGATACAGAAAGAGTGGCGGTCGGGCGATAACCACCGGTGGGTTGACATAAACGGCCGCAGGACCTCCAATATTCACGCCAATGTTGACGCCAACATTGGAAGCATGGGCAAATGACCCCATACACATGACCAGCGCACTACTGAGAAGCAATTTTCGCATGTTAGTCTCTCCATTTCAGAATTCGTTACGTTGCTATTAACAACGCCAGAACGTGAAAATGGTTTACAACTAAATCATGCCGGGGGAAATTACAGCCATCTCAGCAGCAGTTTCCTGAAGATTTCACGAGCTTTTTAGCCTTGAGCCATTCATGAATAAGGCCGGTCGCACAGCCGACGCCAACATTAACCCGTAGAGCGGAGACCGGGCAGTTTCGCATACATGCGCCACACTCCATACACGCGTCCCTGTCCTGAAGGCAAGCAGAACTCTCAATAATTTCGAAAACCTGATGAGGACACACCTCAAGGCACATGCCGCAGGCAACACATACATCCGCATCCAAACTCAAAGAGGTTACCCGATCAAGGTATCTGAAACCTTTCACCTAAACTCCTGTTTATTTAAAGAAAAATACCGACTAACGCCAGAACTGTTCCCACAAGAATACCTCCACCCATAATCGGCAGGGCAATAAGCATTTCTTTCTTCACGCCCGAACTGGAAGTAAAGGGAGTACATCCGGTAAAATTGAGCGCATAAAAAGCACTTACCGCCGGCAGAATCAGGACAGCAGCTGGAATTATGAACATTTCATGATCAGACTTGGGACCGATAAAATAGTACCCAAGTACTAGTGCAAGACCTGCCACGGCTCCTTTACAAGAAAAATACCGCCCCGGGAGCCAGGGCAGAAGTATCGGTGTCACAGCTAATCCGGTCAAGGCCGCGGCATAAAAAGCTGCCATCATTTGAAACCCTGCCGTGGGCAAACCCAGCAGTAGAGGGACAATCAGAAGCAGAAAACCAATGAGCGCGAGCGGCTTCAAGGACAGCATCAATTCCACGGGAATCAGAATGAGCCGTTCCCGCAAAGTGAATGTCATTTGTCTCATATTTGGCGTTGTAATCATGCCGTTATCAAAAAATTCCGGAAGGTCTCCAGCCCTGACAGTCGCATAGCAAACTTCAAATCCTGACAAAGCCCTTACTTCATGGGCGGCAATCCCGGCTGCGCCGAGAATCGGCACAATCAACCTGCGATGTGAAACCAGCTGAGGCAGACCTGTTCGCTCGATTCTCCGGACAAGTTCATGAGTCCCAAAGGTTCCTTTACCGGCTGCACACCAGACATTCACGCCATTGGTTTCAAGTACGAGAATCCACACATTGCGTCCGGCCAACTGGCTGCGCAGAATGTCGAAGCTCATTTTATAGTTGGCCGTAACGAGAATTGGGTCTTGTGCTGTCGGCTGACCGACAGCATAAATTCCAGCAGGAACGAGATACGACAGTCGCCCAATCCCCCACCGAACCAGCCATGCACCTGCCCGATCAGATAATGTCAAATTTGTCGATATTCGTGGAATTCGGCCGGCAGGAGTGTCAAGCCAGGCTAAAAAACCGGGAACCGTTTCGCTAATTTCCCCACCCTGGGAAAATGTTTTTGGACCTCAACAGGAAGAGGAATCGTAAAGCAGGTCAGGCGACGTACTGCAACGGACAGACTCAGCGGAAATGCTTTCTTTCTTTGTTTTTCCCGAATAGTTCATTTCTTTCTCACAAGTATCTAAAAATATATTGTTTAGCATACATCTCGTGCAGGTTAATCATTCTCACGCGGAAAACACACTCGTACTGAAGTTCCTATTGTACAATCTTATCCAGACAAAAGAAAACACCAATCTCAAATTACGAGACTCTTCGCACAAGAGCATGCGTGAGCACGATGTTCGTTTTGAACATCAGCCTCATCGATACAATGTCGACCTATTATAAGTTATTCATTTTTCAAGACAAAACAGATAAAAGGGGGGAAAATTACGTTTTAAAGGGAAGATGTGTAGAACAAATATTCATGCACTCAAAATAGTCAATGCGAATTATATCTCCGAAGATCATTGCGATAGCGCTGGGCATCAGCAATACCTGCAACCGACCGAACAGTTTTCGTTTCAACGGGAATCCATCTGTCTGCTGAATGATAGGCTACTATCCTGCCCTTCCCGATCAAAGTATCGAGGAGATGACTTTCAACCACACCTGCCGTCTGATCTTTGTAAATCACACGAACCATCATAGTATGCCCCTCCTGCACATTTGTATTTTTCTGAATTATACAAAAAAAACAGCTCTTGTCCAGCGACTGAAAGAACGGTCTTATAGGCCGCTATAGTACTGAAAATAATGAAATAATACTGAACTGGTCTGAATTTTATAGCTCAAATATAAAACAGTCTTCTTGTCATTAAAGAGAATCCTGCGTATATTCAGTAAAAAATAGCCACACTCGTCCTTGACACTATTACTACTATTACATCAGTACAAAAAATATACCAGCATCATTAACTATCTCTATTGACTGCCCTTGATTTTCCCTTACTATTGATGCTAGGCTCGATTTCTGCCGAGCATACTTGGTCTTTCCAGAGCAGACATTCAACTTCTCAGATAATTCGCGCGCTATATTCCATTTCAACTCGTGCGGCCAGAGTTGCGGACTAAAAGTTCTGAAGCAGCGCCTTGGAGAAAATCTGCATGCTGCGAACGAAAAAATCAGCACCGGCAAAATGTACAAGCGTCACTTCAGACGCAGTTTCCGGAGATATTCAGAGAGATGATTTTTCCGAGTACCGCATTACGGTTAACGGCAAAAGCCATCCTCTTGGTTCTACGCTCCAGTGTAGCGGCGTGAATTTCAGTGTTTACTCTAAAAACTGCACATCCATGGAACTGCTCCTTTTCAACCATGTCTCCGATCCCCTTCCCGCCCAGGTGATAACTCTCGACCCAAAACACAACAAATCCTATCACTACTGGCATGTTTTCGTACCCGGCCTGAAAGCTGGTCAGTTATATGGATACCGGGCACACGGCCCCTATTCCCCTCACCAGGGGCATCGATTTGATCCTGGAAAAGTTCTTCTTGATCCCTATGGAAAGGCCGTTGCCGTCCCTGATGATTACTGTCGAAGCGAAGCCTGCGGTGTGGGTGAAAACTTTGCCACAGCCATGAAAAGCGTGGTAACAGAGACACGCTCCTATAATTGGGAAGGAGATATCCCTCTCAAACGCCCCTTTTCCCGCACCGTCATTTATGAAATGCATGTGGGGGGATTTACCCGCCACCCAAATTCCGGGGTAACTCCCGACAAACGCGGAACTTTTGCCGGACTGATTGAAAAGATCCCGTACCTGAAAGACCTCGGCATTAGTGCTGTCGAACTTCTGCCTATTTTTCAATTTGACAGCTACGATTGCCCTGAAGGTCTTGTCAACTACTGGGGATATAGTCCCATTTCATTTTTTGCACCTCATGCCGATTACTGTTCTTGCAAAGATCCACGAGGAGCCCTGGACGAATTTCGGGATATGGTCAAAGAACTGCACCGAAATGGCATCGAAGTCATTCTTGATGTAGTTTTCAACCATACTGCCGAAGGTGATGAAAAGGGCCCGACCCTCAGTTTCAAAGGTCTTGAAAACAGCGTCTACTACCTGCTCGACAACACTGACGGCTCCTACAGAAATTTCAGCGGAACGGGAAATACCCTGAACGCAAACAATCCCATCGTGCGAAGAATGATCATGGACTGCCTTCATTATTGGGTGGAAGTGATGCATGTTGACGGTTTTCGCTTTGACTTGGCAGCCATCCTGTCCCGTGACGAGACCGGAAAACCAATGTCAAACCCACCCGTACTCTGGGATATCGACTCAGACCCTGTACTCGCAGGAATCAAGCTGATCGCTGAAGCCTGGGATGCTTCCGGTCTTTATCAGGTTGGCAGTTTTGTAGGAGACAACTGGAAAGAGTGGAACGGAAAATTCAGGGACGATGTTCGTCGTTTTTTTCGCGGAGATAGCGGGACTGTCCAAAACTTCGCAACCAGGCTACTGGGAAGCCCTGATATTTTCGGACATGAAGAGCGGGAACCGGAACAAAGCATCAACTTCATTACCTGTCACGATGGCTTCACCCTCAATGACCTTGTCTCCTACAATTTCAAACATAATGAAGCAAATAATGAAGGCAATCGTGATGGCAGCGATGAAAACCTGAGTTGGAACTGCGGAGTCGAAGGTCCAAGCAATGAACCAGATATCGAAAGTCTCAGAAATCGGCAGACAAAAAACTTCTTAACCGTGACGCTTCTTGCTCTCGGCGCTCCCATGCTGCACATGGGTGACGAAGTCCGAAAGACGCAGCAGGGCAACAATAATGCATATTGTCAAGACAACGAACTGAGCTGGTTTGACTGGGACCTGCTCCCCGTCCATAGCGATGTTCACCGTTTCTGCAAACACCTTATTTATCGCAGACTGCGACGTGACCTTTTATCTGCAGAAAATGTCATCATGAGCCTTAATCAGCTCCTTCGGAAATCACGTATTGAATGGCACGGGGTACGGCTCCACCAGCCGGACTGGAGTTATGATTCTCACAGCATAGCCCTTACCGCTTGGAGCCATGACGAGCGTCTCATGTATCACCTTATTTTCAATGCCTACCAAGAGGCTCTGGAATTTCAGATTCCTCCAGTTTCCCCGGATACCAGCTCAGGGTGGCGTCGCCTGCTGGATACCAGTCTCACGTCACCGCATGATATCTGCTATTGGAAGGATGCACCCGTAATTTCCGGCACCAGCTACACTGTCCTTCCCCATTCGGTCATTGTTCTCTGTGCGAGGCTATCGAACCGTCATTCATCAGGAGCCTGATACTAATTTATAACAAGGAGAATCACCCATGCCGGTTGCCGATTATTCAACATATTGCAAAATGCTCGACAGGGCACGTGAGAGACGTTTTGCATATCCCGCCATCAACGTTACCTCATTGACAATGGTAAATGGTGTACTCAAAGGTCTTGCCGAAAGCGGCAGCGACGGCATTATCCAGGTCTCGACCGGAGGGGCTGCCTTCGCCTCGGGCTCATCGTTGAAAGACATGGTGCTGGGAGCTATTTCCATCGCCGAACATGTTCACCGGGTGGCCAAGCGGTATCCCATTTATGTTGCACTCCACACCGACCATTGCCAGGCAGACAAACTTGACAGCTTCGTCCTGCCCTTGGTGGCGGAAACAGAACGTCGAAGGGCAGCAGGTCGGCCCAATCTCTTCAGTAGTCACATGTTCGACGGAAGTGCACTTCCCTTAAAGGAAAATCTTGATATTGCGGTTCCTCTCCTGGAACGCTTCAGAAAAAACGACCTCATTCTCGAGATAGAGACAGGTGTAGTAGGTGGTGAGGAAGATGGAATAAAAGCCGAAGCATCAGCGAAACTCTACACCACACCAGAAGACACCCTTGAGGCGGCACGCCGATTGAATGCCGTCGAGGGTTCCCGATACCTGTTGGCCGCGACCTTCGGCAATGTTCATGGTGTTTACAAGCCGGGGCATGTCATGTTGAAACCATCTATTCTCAAGGATTGCCAGGATGCCGTGGAACGGATGTACGGTATCGGATCACGCTTCGACCTGGTTTTCCACGGCGGCTCCGGCTCATCCCCTGAAGAGATCAGAGAGTCCATCAGTTATGGAGTGGTAAAAATGAATATTGATACCGACACGCAATACGCTTTCACGCGCGCTGTTGCAGATCATATGTTCAGAAATTATGACGGAGTGCTCAAGGTAGATGGCGACGTAGGCAGAAAAAAAGAATATGATCCGAGAACGTATTTGACCTTGGCAGAAACTTCGCTTGCGGAACGCGTGAAGCGGGCAGTAAGTGACCTGGATGGAACCGGAACAACCATCTTTTCTTCAGCAGGAGAATAACTTACGTGAATGATCCAGAACTGAACTTCACCATACCCACTCTGGGTAAATGCACTGTCCAGTCTCCGATGCAAGGCGTACGGTTTGTCACCGACGACGAACGGATGCTCTATGACTCCCACTCATCCAAAGTCATGCAATGCCTTGAACAGGGAAAACAGCTTCCGATGATGGAACTGGCCGGCCCAAGAGAGAAAATCTACTTTGATCCGTCAAAAGTGAAATGTGGTATCGTAACCTGCGGCGGCATCTGCCCCGGTGTCAATGATGTGATCAGAGCGCTGGTGATGAGCCTCTTCCACCACTACGGAGTGAAAACCATTTACGGCTTTCCCTATGGTTTTGAGGGACTCAGTTGGCGGTACGGGCACCCAGTACGTGAATTGAATCCGCAGAACGTCAACTACATTCATGGAATAGGCGGGAGTCTTCTCGGGTCTTCTCGTGGCCCCCAGGATGTTTCTGAAATGGTCGACACACTCGAACGGATGAATGTGCAGATGCTGTTTGCCATTGGCGGTGACGGGACTCTCAAAGGTGTCGGCGCAATTGCCGCAGAGATTGAAAAGCGCGGTTTGAAAATCTCGGTGATTGGCATCCCCAAGACCATCGACAATGATATTTCTTTCATCGAAAAATCGTTCGGCTTCGAGACTGCAGTAACCGAAGCAAGCAAAATAACAAACTCCGCCCATAACGAGGCAACCGGAGCACGAAACGGAATCGGCCTGGTCAAGCTCATGGGGCGTGATTCCGGTTTTATCGCCGCCTACTCCGTGCTTGCAGACAATAACGTCAATTTCTGCCTCATTCCAGAATCGCCCTTTAGTCTCGAAGGCTTCCTTGCCGCGCTCCGTGACAGGCTGGAGCTACGGGGACATGCGGTAATAGTAGTTGCGGAGGGTGCCGGACAGGAGCTTATGACGCAGAGAGTCGAAACGGATGCCTCAGGCAACAAACGCCTCTGCGACATCGGCATTTTTCTGAAAGATGCCATAAACCGGCATTTCATGGAACTTGGCATAACAGCAAACCTGAAATATATCGACCCCAGCTACACTATCAGGAGCGTACCCGCAACTCCCCACGACGCTGCCTTCTGCCTGCTTCTTGGTCATAATGCGGTCCATGCCGGGATGAGCGGGCGGACCAACATGGTGGTTGGCTACTGGAAAGGTGAATTCACCTATGTTCCGATATCTCTTGCCGTATCCAAACGCAAAAAAATCGATCCGGAAGGATGGTTCTGGAGCACAGTCCTTGCATCAACCGGTCAGCCTCGCAATATGCTGTAACCGGCTTACTAACGAAACGTCCCTGCTGTTTTCCGGAGATCGACTATGCCACTGCCGAACCATAAAACAAAAATAGTTTGTACCATAGGTCCTGCCTCGGAATCCATCGAGGTCATGAAGAAGATGCTGGTAGCAGGCATGAACGTTGCCCGACTCAATTTTTCTCACGGCGACTTTTCCGGTCATCAGCAAATTATCAAAAATCTCCGTTCTGCTGCCCATGCCACGGGCCACCGACTTACCATTATGGCTGATCTGCCGGGCCCCAAAATGCGAATTGGCATGCTTGCAGAGGACCTGATCACTCTCAGACCCGGCGATTCTCTCACCCTGACCACGGAGGAAATCCTCGGTGATGCGAACCGGGTTTCGGTGAGTTTTTCCCGACTTCCTCTGGCTGTCAAACCAAGCGATACGCTCTTTCTGAATGATGGCCTTATCCAACTGGAAGCTCTGCAGGTACAGGGAAACGATGTTCAGTGCCGCGTGGTGGTGGGAGGTGAACTCAGATCCCGCAAAGGCTTGAACCTGCCGGGAATCGATCTCGGAATCAGTGCCTTTACGAACCATGATTTATCCTGTATGAAGTTTGCCCTGGAGCATGGTGTCGACGCTATCAGTCAATCCTTCGTAAACTGCGCTGAGGACATCAGTGCTGTCCGTTCGGCCGCAGCCTCACTGGGCCATAATCCTTTCATCATCGCAAAAATTGAACGATCGAATGCTCTCCAGCATCTTGATGAAATCATCGAGGCGGCTGACGGCATCATGATCGCACGGGGTGACCTGGGTGTCGAAGTCCCCATTGAAACAATACCGGTTATCCAGAAGCAGTTGATGAAATTGGCAAATTTGAAAGGAAAGCCGGTAATAACAGCAACCCAGATGCTGGAGTCCATGACATATAACAGCCGACCGACTCGAGCGGAAGCCACGGATGTTGCCAATGCCATTCTCGATGGCACCGACTGTGTCATGCTTTCGGGAGAATCGGCAATGGGAAACTACCCGGTGGAGTCTGTTGCCATGCTTGCGAAGATTGCGGCCGCCATCGAACCGAATCGCCCGATGCTGAAAGTCAAGGAACTGTTCGAGGGTGATGAAGCAAAGGGAAGCATTCAACCCTCCCACCTCATCGCATTGAGTGTTGAAACAAGCCTTGAATACATAAAACCGGCAGCGGTTTTCGTGCCGACTCGCAGTGGAGCAACCGCCCGGAGAATCGCACAATTTCGTCTTCCCGTCTGGATTGTAGCGCTCAGCTCCCAGGAAACCACCTGTCAAAGGCTGCAGTTTTCCTCCGGTGTCTGGCCGGTGAAGCAACAGGACCACCCCGAAGACTGGAATGTATTTATAAAACAATGGATTTCAGATCGGGGCCTCGACGGGGACATGGTTATCCTCACCGAGGGACCTTCATCGAAACATCCCGACGCCAACCATCGCATGGATATCATTGATTTAAAATACAGACAATCATGAGAAAAGAGGACCAGTATTCAGGCCCGCCAGCTGCCTTTATTTCTGCTGGAATTTTTTCATGATCTCCGCAGCTGCCTCTTCGATAGCCTTGTTGGTCATGTCAACGACCATCCACTTCTTGTTTTGACGATACAGTCGCGTTGCATAGAGAAGCTCCGATTCCACCGAATCATACTCAGTGTAGCGGCCGATGGTCGATTGCCTCATGTTCCGCATCCGGGAGGCCCTGATATTGATGAGCTGCTGGACGTCAATGGTCAACCCGATGATCCTTTCCTGCTCAATCTTGAAAAGCTGCTCAGGAGTGGGAAGTCCCTCAACCAGCGGAATATTTGCCACCTTATAGCCCTTGCCGGCCAGATACATGGAAAGGGGCGTCTTTGAGGTCCGGGAAACACCCACCAGCACGATATCAGCCTGGTCAAGATTCTGGGTATACTGACCATCATCATGCTTGACCGTAAAGTTCACTGCATCCAGGCGCCGGATATACTCTTCGTCCACCTTGTAGATAATCCCCGGACGCCGCTTTGCCGGAACCCCGAGAAAACTCTGCATCTTTTCGAGAATCGGCGTAATGACGTCGAATGACTCCAATCCGCGGCGTTCCACTTCCGCGTTCAGCTCGGCAATGTGAGCCTGGTGCATAAGGGTGAAGACAATGAGGCCGGGGCGTTTCGCAACATCTTCCACGGCGATCCTGATATCATCGAGAGTCTTCAGATAGCTTTTCCGGTAAATCTTGGTATCGGGGGCGTCAAACTGGGCAAGTGTCGCCCTGATCACCCTTTCCGCGGTCTCCCCGGTGGAGTTGGAAAAAATATAGATATTTTTAGTGCGTTTCATCAAAAATAACCTCTCCTATTGTAAACAGTTAAACACTCCCATGCACCAGAAACAGTCGCCGCACGGTACGGTATTGCCATAACAGTCCTGTTCGAATTCCTCCGCCTTGAGATACTGGCACGGCACAACGTTGCAGTTGGAACAGTAGGGAAAGTCGTAAGCCAGCACATCATCCCTGAACGCCCGGAATGCCGGGGCATTCCAAATATCAAGAATGCCGCTCTCAGATAGATTGCCGAAGGATTTCGCGTTCACGAATTTCTTACGCCCGAAGAGATGGCAGCCGTACTGGTGCCAGAGGAAATAGCAGGGATGGACGTTGCCGTTCCACGAGACAAAGGCCCCGCCCCCTTCCACGAACTCGCACCGCCGACTGCTGACCGGCGCGATTCCGGGGAGAGTCAGGGCAAGGCCGGTTTCCAGGGCCACCGTCCGCGCCTCGGCAAACACCCGCTCCATCTCGGCGGCCCATTCCTCGTCCCGAGCCATGAGGTTCTTAAGGTGAAGAGAGATGTCCCGGCTCCGGGCCTCGGCTTTCATCTCCTCAACCAGGTCATAGAGTCGCTGTTCCTTCGGTGTCCGCGAGTACTTCCAGATTACCGTCAGGTAATCAGCGAGACACGCCTCTCCGTTTGCCACCCCTTCCTTCCAGGAGCGAATCAGAGCCTCTGCCCGACCGAAGCCGGAATCGCCGCGTAACTCCGGATCTCCCAGAACCGCGAAGAGCCTCTCCAGCGCGTCTCTCCATCCTTGGTCATCGCCAAAGAGCTGCTGAAGTTGTCCACGGGTATCGGCAAAACTCTTGATGGTTATCTGCTTGCTCGGCAGACTGGAACCCATAATTTCTCGGACTTTATCCAGACCTTCGTCCAGGGATGCCGTGGTTGCGAATTCCGCCAGAAAGCCGGCCAGTTCCTGCTCAGAAGGGGTACGCATATACTTCCAGAGAACCTTGAAATAGTTTGCCAGTTCCAACCCTTCCGACTCTGCCTTGTTCCGCCATTCGTTGAAGAGTTCTACCGCGCCGTCCATATTGGATTCGAATGCCGTCTGGGTCCCGCTGCTTTCAGCATAGGCAAGCACGTGCGTGACGATGGCGAAGGATGCGCCGAGTGAGGCCGCCCGCCGCAGTAGGTCGGGAAGCTCCCGGGTGTTGTCCCGCATGAGTACGAACTCCAGCCCAATCTGAAAATCGGGCCTTCCACAGCGTTCCTTTGCCTCGTGCAGGGCAACCAAGGCCCGTTCAACTCCCTGTTCTTCCCCTCCCCGCCTGATTTGACGGAAGGTCTCGGGATTGAGGGCATCGGCGGAGATGCAGATTCTGTCGAGCCCGGCCTCCAGCAGGGAAACTGCCCTCGCCCCGTCCAGCAGCATGCCGTTGCTCTGGAAACCGACCCAGCTTCCGGCCGGCATCAGCATCTTGGCCCTGCTGATGAACTCCTCCAGTCGAGGGTCCAGGAGCGGTTCACCGACGCCGTTGAGGACCAGGGCCTCCAGGTGCGGGAAGGCCGACTCCAACACAGCAAAGGTCTCATCGGACATCTCCCCTTCCATGGTGCTCCGATCCCAGGTTTCCTTGACGCACATCCTGCAGCGCAGGTTGCAGCGCGTCGTGGTCTCCACGAACAGTTTCGAAGGCCAGAGCCGGCGTGGCGGAATGGGCATTTCCGTTTGTGGGGTTTCGTTGTTCTGGGTCATAGATGCCTTTCGTCTGCTTCAGAGACCTGCCAGGTTTTCAAAACCTGGCAGGTCTTAGTCAATTCAGCGTTCAGTACGGTAACATCCGCAGGGCTCTTCTTTGGACAAAACTATCTGCCACACCTGGTTGGCCCTGGCGCGGAAAGCACCGGCGCATGATAGCAGATAATAGCGCCACATGCGGTAGAATCTCTCACCATATCGGGCGGACAGCTCCGGCCAGGAATCCTCGAACCTCTGCCACCAGGCCAGCAGGGTGTTGTCATAATGAGGACCGAAGTTATGCCAGTCTTCCAGGATGAAGAGACCCTCAAAAGCGGAAGAAATCTGTACCGCGGAAGGAAGCATCCCGTTGGGAAAGATATAGCGCTCAAGCCAGGGGTCGCAGGTTGTTACCGAGGTGTTTCCGCCGATAGTGTGCAGCAAAAAGAGCCCGTCGTCCTTCAGGCAACGATCAACCACGGACATGTACGTTCGATAATTCTTGTAACCGACATGTTCGAACATGCCAATTGAGACGATCCGGTCAAAGGGCTCATTGAGACCGCGATAGTCCAGAAACCGTATTTCAACAGGCAAGCCGGAACACCTCTGTTGGGCTCCTTTAGCCTGTTCTTGCGACACAGTCACCCCGACCACTTCGACACCGTAGCGTTCGGCCGCGAATTGAGCCATCCCGCCCCAACCGCAGCCGATGTCCAACAACCGCTGTCCCGGTTCCAGATGCAATTTACGGCAAATCAAGTCAAGCTTTTGCTCCTGAGCCGCGTCCAGAGTAGCAGCTTCCTTCCAGTATGCGCAACTGTATATCATGCGGGAGTCGAGCATCCGCTGGTAGAGATCGTTACAAATATCGTAATGGTGCTTGCCGACCTGAAAGGAGCGTGCCCGCGACTGCCGGTTGGAAAGCCGCGCCGTAATCGCGGCAACTGCCATCCCCCAAGTCCGCACCTGCCGGTCAATGCCCCTGCTGCAGAGTCGGCAGACAAACTCATCAATTTTTTCGCAGTCCCACCAGCCATCCATGTAGGTCTCGCCAAGTCCAAGAGAACCGTGGGCCAGAAGTCGTCTGAAGAGGTGGCCGTTATGGACGGTAATGTCCCAGGGACGATTACCGTTAATGACAATATCAGCCGGGGCAAACAGTTGTTCAATACGCTTTTGGTAGGATGACATGTTCACTCCTCACACCAATTCGCTGGCAAAAAGATTTACAGGTAGGGGCAGGCCCCTGTGCCTGCCCTGATTGGGCGACCACGGGGGGCCGCCCCTACATTTCAGTTCGTATCCATTGAAAAGCAATGCAGAATGACAACAGAATGCACCGCGTCAGGATCTGCCCCCCGACGTCATTGCCTCAAATCCGGCCACAATGTCGAGAAGTTCTTCCGTGATGGCACCCTGGCGCAGGTCTCTGAACCGAAGGTTCAGTTCATCCAGCCGTTCGCCGATGTTTTTCTCCGCCGCCTGCATGGATGCGAGACGGCTGGCATTTTCGCCGGCCATGGACTCGGCCAGTACCCGGTACAGTGAAGCAAAAAGGGACTGGCGAATCAGAAGCGAAAACAGCCGGTTCCGATCCATGGTATACAGGGGGATGGTTGTCCCCGGCCACGGCCTGGAGGCTAGTTCGCGCAAGCGGTCCAGGTCAAAAGGCAAAAGATGCAGGATTTCGGGATGACAGGTGGTTCCGGTAAGGAGCCGGTTAGAACAGATCACCACCCGTTCGATGCCAAGCTGTGCATGCCACTGCTCAATCGTGACAAGAAGGGAATTCACCGCAGGAATGATCCCGGTCACCGACACCGGCGCCGAAATGACCCCGTCAACCCTTACGTCCGACTCGGCAAGGTAGATATGGGTACGCCCACCAACACAGAGAGTATGGCGACGTGATTCCTCCGGCTCCTGATCTCGCAGCGTTTCCAGGGCAAAGGAAACAACCTGTTCGTTGAAGCGGCCGCACAGCCCCTGGTCCGAACCGATAATGACGGCGCCGAGTTTTCCGTCCGAAATCGGTAGTTGCTCGACAATCTCACCGGCTCCCTGGTTCAGCAGGATGGCCAGACCCATATCGATAGTCCGGGAGTAGTCAGAAAGTGTCTGAATGGCCTTCTCCTGCTGGCGGATACTCACCGCGGCCAGAGTTTTCATGGTCCTGACAACAGACTGAAGGAGATCAATCGTCCCGATCTGCGTCTTAAGGCTCTCAAGGGTCGGCATGGTTTTCATTTCCCTGCAAGGAAGATATGAGGGATCGGATCATAGCCAGGATCCGGTCCCGGTCCTGCTCGTTGAGGTCGTCCCCCGCCTCGATCCGTTCGCACAGGTCCGGAAGAGAGCTGGGCATGGCACTTCGCACCAGGCTTTCAGCTTCCGAGACCTGCTCCGGCATCAGCGCGTCGAAAAGACCGCCGGTTACTGCAACAAGTACCGCGATCTGCTCACTGACCGGCATGGGATCGTACTGCCGCTGCTTGAGAGTCTCCCGCACCCTCCTGCCCCGCTCCAGGATCCGCCGTGCCGCTTCATCCAGACGGCTGCTGAAGCGGGAAAAGGCCTCCATCTCCTCGAACTGGGCATAGGAAAGCCGCAGATCGCCTGCCACAGTTCGATAGGCAGGAAGCTGGGTCTTGCCGCCGACCCGTGATACCGATTTGCCCACATCCACGGCCGGAAGGATTCCCTTCTGGAACAGCTCTGGCGACAGGTAGATCTGTCCGTCGGTGATGGAAATGAGGTTCGTGGGGATATAGGCGGAAAGGTTCTGCGCCTCGGTTTCAATTACCGGCAGGGCGGTCAGCGAACCACCGCCGTGCTCTTCATCCAGATGGGTAGAGCGCTCCAGAAGCCGGGAGTGGATATAAAAGATATCGCCGGGAAAAGCCTCGCGTCCCGGCGGCCGCCGCAGGAGGAGGGAAAGCTCCCGGTATGCCCGACTGTGCCGGGTCAGATCATCATAGATGATAAGGACGTCGCGCCCCTGTTCCATAAAGTATTCCGCCATGGTAGTGGCCGCATAGGGGGTAACATATTGGAGTCCGGCCGGGTCGGAACCTTCGGCGACCACCACGATACAGTGCCCCATGGCGTCGTGACTGACAAGGTCGGCCACCAGCTTCGCCACCGCCGAGCCCTGTTGGCCGATAGCACAGTAGATGCAAATAACGTCTTTATTCTTCTGGTTGATGATGGTGTCGAGGATGAGTGCAGTCTTGCCCGCCTGTCGGTCGCCGATGATCAGCTGACGCTGCCCCCTGCCGATAGGAATGAGGGCATCCACGACCTTGATGCCGGTCTGCAGCGGCACGGTCACCGGAGCCCGGTGCATGATGGCGGGAGCCTCCCGCTCCACAGGACGCCGTTGGGAGTTCTGCAACGAGCCGAGGGTGTCCAGGGGTGTGCCGAGAAAATCAATAACCCGGCCCAGCAATTCCTCGCCAACCGGGGCATCCAGCACCCGTCCGGTGCGTCGCACGGAGCAGCCGACCTGCAGAGACCCGCTATCGCCCAACATGATAACCCCTACTTCGTCCGGGTCCAGATTGAAAGCGATACCGAACACAGCGCCGGGGAAACGAACCAGTTCGTTGGACTGAACATTCGGCAGGCCTGTCAGCCTGGCAATGCCGCCGTTCAGATAGATCAACGAACCTGCATCGATCAGACGCACCTCGGAATGGTATTCTTGCAGAACCTCGTCAAAAACCCTTGATGAATCGGTGATTACCTTGTCAGCTTCCATATTCTCCTGCTTTTTGACGGAATATCTCCTTCTAATCCCCGCCCGAACCTTTCCCGATAGCCTCCAGCAGACGCTGCTCCATCTCGTCCAGATATACCTCCAGGTTCCAGGCCAGAGACCTGCCGCCGGAAACTATTTCAATGCCGCAGACCATGGCAGGATCCACTTCGAAACGAACTCCGCCGCTCCCGGCCACACTCGCTTCAACGGGCAACCGCGGATCATGGTCTCCGCTGCCGGAGTAACCTCCCGTTTCCGCAGCCACCGCTGTCAAGTCATGCAGCGCTCGGAAAATTGTTTTCCGCGCCTCCGAATTCATCTCAAAAGCACTCCTGACAACGATTTCCTGCCCGGCCAAAAGGAAGTGAGCTGCCAACTTGGTACGTTCCGTTTCGTCCAACTCGCGTATCCGTCGCTCAAGACAAATAGCCATTCTCTCTTCGAGGGAGGTATCGGCCATCTCGGTTACGGCCTGGTGAGCAACAGCGCAGACCTCCTGGCTGACATGACGCCGCAGAGCGAGCAGAAACGACTCCCGCTCCCGATGAAACGATTCCTGCCATTGGCTCCGATTCCTGTCCAACTCTTGACGAGCATTTTCCAGAAGATTCTGACGAAGCGCAGTCACCTCATCCCTTGCCTTGGCGAGCATCGCATCACGATTTCCGGCAAGCTCACTCGCCAATCCTTCGTAGCGCGCTCTCTCTTTCTCCGCTTCTGCGGTCTTTTCCGAGGCCACATTCAGCCGGGAGGAGATTTCCGCTTCGCGCCGGTCCATGGCCCGTACGATAGGGCCATAGAGAAAGCGCTTCAGAAGGGCGACAAGTATCAGGAAGTTGATTATCTGCGCGATAATCGTAAACCAGTCGGTTCCCATCCTCTATCCTCACGGGTGTTCAATGACGTATTTCCAGAACGGATTGGCAAAGACCAGGATCAACGCCACCACGAAACAATAGATGGCCATTGACTCAATCATTGCCAGGCCTACGAACAGTGTCCGGCTGATGGTCCCTGAGGCATCAGGCTGCTGGGCGATGGCACTCAGCGCCTGCGACACTGCGCGGGCCTCGCCGAGAGCCGGACCAATGGAGCCGACGGCCATGGTTCCCCCCGCCACAATGATGGAAATCATTCCGATGAGTCCGATGTTGTCCATACTCAGCTACCTCCCTTTACTTCTTTTTCACTCTCTGCCTCCTGACCCTTCTGGACCGACGTGGCGGAAGCGATGTAGACCATTGCAAGAACGGCGAAGATGTACGCCTGGATAAACCCGATGAGAAGCCCCAGCGCCTGCATGATGATGGGGAAAAACAGGGGGGCTATACTGAGCAGAATCCCCACGATTATGGTGCCGCTCATGATGTTCCCGTAAAGACGGACCGCCAGGGCGAGGGTTCGTGAGAATTCACCGATCACCTCAAACGGCATCATGAAAACCGACGGCTTGATATAGTGTTTCAGGTAGCCGAAGACCCCCTTCTGCAGCACACCGAAAAACGGAACAGCTATAAAGACGCAGATTGCCAGGGCAGCGGTGGTGGAAAGGGAACCGGTGGGAGGCTCGAATCCGGGAAATATTTCCAGGCAGTTGGAAAAGGCAATAAAAAGGAACAGAGTCCCGACAAAAGGGAGGAAACGTCCTGGCTCCTGCCGACTGGTGGACCTGATCTGGTCGTTCATAAAGGTGACCAGGGTCTCCAACAGATTCTGCCGGCGGGAAAGTTTCCCATCGGAAGAGAGACGACGGGTGATCAGCCACGAGCCGACGACCAGAACCGCCATCACGACCCAGGTAAAGGCAATGGTGGCATTGAGCTTGATCGGCCCCCATTGCCAGAATATCGTGCTGTCGGGACTCAATTCCATACAGCCTCCAGATCAGGCGGAAAGATGTGATTCACTACTCCCAGAGCCCAGCAGGCGGGTTAGAACAATCCTCATCAGCAGGAAACCGGCAAGACAGGCCACGAGCAACTCCCAACTATCGTCCATAACGAAATAGAATCCGCACAGCGTCACCAGCAACCGTACGACGAAACTGCCGAACATGAGGAAGCCCGGCCTTGCGGTGACGGCAATTTTCCGCACCGTGAGCCACAGCCCCCCGAAGTAGAACAGGCCGAGTGCTACTCCGGCCAAGACAGTAAGTAAAAGATTTATGGCTGAAAAATTCATGTGTGGAATCTCCATTTCAACAGGATATCGCTCTAAATCCCCCTCAATCCCCCTTTCTCAAAGGGGGAAGTTTTGTTTCTCCCTTCTTTTTAAAAGTTGAAATCCTTCAGTCCCCTCCTCTTAAAGGGAGCGATATTTCATTTCCACCCTTTATGAAAGGGGGGTCAGTGGGGATTTGACTTCACTCATTCTTCGACACATGGCTGACCCAGTACCAGGCGTTCAGACATCCGCAGATGAGTCCGCCGAACAGCAGCATCAGGGTCCAGGAAAAACGTCCCGGCCAGCGTCCGTCAATCCAGATACCGAGGGCTACTCCGAGCAGCGTGGGAACCACCACCGACCAGCCAACAATGCCGAAGATGCTCAGGCCGAACAGCAGGCTATGGTCCCGTTCCCGGCGGGCAGAGATCTTCCGTGCCTCTTTCGCGGCAACGCTCTTCTCCATTTCAGTCGAGGCCTCTGTCCCTTTATGCGGTTCCTGATCAGCCACGGGCTTTTTCCCCCATTCTGATGAATCTGCCGACCAGATCGGCTTCGAGTTTTGTCAGAACAGTCCTGGCCTGCTGCTCCCTTTCATCCAGGACACGAAACTGTTTTTCCACCGCCTCTCTCAGCTGCCCGAGAGGGGCGCCCCGCACGGCGTTCCGTGTTGACACCATGACTTCCGCTCCGCACTTGACGAGGATTCCTTCGTCGATGGCCAGAAACTCCTCGTCACCCGCTTCGTTTTCAAAAGAAAGCAGTCCCGGGACCAGAGCCGCAAGAAAGTCGATGTGGCGCGGCAACAGGCAAAAGGAACCGTTTTCCGCCTCGGCTGTCACCTTGGTTACCTCCTGATCTACCAGAACACCGGTTGGAAGAGTTACCGTAAGCCTCATGGCTTTTGCGCCTCGTCAATCGTACCGATCATGTAGAGTGCACCTTCCGGAAAGCTGGAAAATTCATCGTTCAGGATGCGCTCACAGCCGTCCAGTGCGTCTTCCAGCTTCACCATCCTCCCGCCGTGGCCGGTAAACTGCTCCGTGGTAAAAAATGGCTGGGTGAGAAAGCGCTCCAGCCGTCGAGCACGATAGACAACGGCCCGATCGCTGGCGGAGAGCTCCTCCATCCCGAGCATGGCGATGATATCCTTAAGCTCCCGGTACTCGGCCAGATTTTTGCGGATTGCCTGGGCAATTTCGTAATGCCGTTTGCCGACAACAGCGGGCGAAAGCATCTTGGATCCGGACTCAAGGGGATCGATGGCAGGATAGAGCCCCTCGGCGGCCCTTTTGCGGGAAAGGACTATCAGTGCAGAGAGATGGGCGAAGGTATGAACGGCGGAGGGATCGGTAAAATCGTCGGCCGGGACATACACTGCCTGGATGGAGGTAATAGCGCCGTTTGCCGTGGTGCAGATCCGCTCTTCCAGTTGGGCCAGCTCTGTTCCCAGTGTCGGCTGATAGCCAACGCGCGACGGGATCTGTCCCAGCAGTGCCGACACCTCGGTCCCGGCCTGGACATAGCGGAAGATATTATCGATGAGGAGCAGGACATCCTTTTTGCAGTCGTCCCGGAAATATTCTGCAATTGTCAGGGCCGCATGACCGACCAGAAAACGGGCGCCCGGCGGCTCGTTCATCTGGCTGAGGATCATCACCGATTTCTCCAGCATTCCGCTCTTTTCCATCTCCCGGTAAAGCTCTTCTGCCTCGCGGCAGCGCTCGCCAATGCCGCAGAAAATGCTGACCCCCTCATGAACGCCCACCATATTGTGGATCATCTCGGTAATCAACACCGTCTTTCCGACGCCTGCGCCGCCAAACAGTCCGGCCTTCCCTCCCCTTTCGAGGGGTGAAAGAACATCAATCACCTTGATGCCGGTTTCCAGGATCTGTGAAGATGTTACCCGCTCCGTCAGGGTAGGCGGTTTTCGGTGCACTGACCGCAACTCACGGCAGCAGAGCAATCCGCGGCCATCAATGGTCTCGCCGAAAACATTGAACATTCTTCCAAGGAGTTCGGTGCCGGTAGGCACGGTAAATGGTCCGCCGGTGTCAATCAGGACCGAGCCGCGAGCCAGGCCCTGAGTAGGGGACAGGGCAATTCCGCGCACCGTTTCATGGTCCAGGTGTGCCAAAACCTCCACCAGAACGCCAGAAGGGCCATAGGAGCGTATCTGGTTATGGATCAAAGGGATTCTATCGGGGAAGCGGACATCGATGACGCTGCCACGGACGGCAACAACCTCACCGGTATTTTCCTGCTCGGAATCTGTGTGACTGCGCTCCCTATCCATTGGTATCCGCCTGATGAAGTTCAGATGACTTTAGCTAGTTTTTATCCGGAGTTTCCGGATGGTAACTAGCTAGTCTCCACCCGGAGTTTCAGGATAGCCTCTAGTTATTAGTATAGCCGCAGATTGAGACAAAAAAAGCCCCCGCCGGTCGCGGTGGGGGCATGAGGGTGAAAAAGCTTCAGGAAAAATCAGGAGAGACACTGGAAAAGTCCCATGCACCAGAAGCAATCGCCTCAGGGCACGGTGTTGGTGTAGCAGTCCTGCTCGAACTCCTCGCAATAGATATATTCACAGGGAAGCAGGTTGCAGTTGGAGCAAAAAGGATATTCGTATTTGAGACGTCATCATAGTCATAGCGAAGTTCTTTCTCTCTCCTGTTCATTCATTGGATCATCCAATCGTAAACTTTACATCCAACTTTCAAGGTTACGGAAGCGTCACGTCTTTCACTTTGCAGGCCATCTGGTTGGTAAAATATTTTCGCTGGAAATAGAAGGCCAAGTTTACCAGACTGATCAGGACCGGCACCTCAACCAAGGGGCCAATGACCGAGGCGAAGGCCTGACCGGAGTTGAGGCCAAACACGGAAATTGCCACAGCAATGGCCAATTCGAAGTTGTTGCTCGCGGCGGTAAACGACAGGGTCGCGCTCTTCTCGTAGTTGGTTCCAAGTTTCTTGCTCATGAAAAAGGAGACTACGAACATGACGACGAAGTAGATAAGGAGCGGAATAGCTATCACAACCACATCCAGTGGCTGGCTGAGGATCTTGTCTCCCTGGGTGGCAAACATGACCACGATAGTGAAGAGCAGAAAGATCAGAGTAAGCGGACTAATGACCGGGACAAAGGAATTTTCGAACCATTCCTTCCCCTTGATCCGGGTCAGGCTGAAATGGGTGATCATCCCGGCAATGAACGGAATTCCCAGGTAGATGAAGACGCTTTTGGCAATTTCACCCATGGTAATATTCACCACCGCGCCCTTGATGCCGAACAAGGGTGGCAGAATCGTCACGAAGACGTAGCAGTAGACAGAGAAGAACAGCACCTGAAAAATAGAGTTGAAGGCCACCAGACCGGCGGCATATTCACGGTCGCCGCAGGCCAGGTCGTTCCAGACGATGACCATGGCGATACAACGGGCCATACCCATCATAATCAGGCCAATCATGTATTCCGGATAGTTGTGAAGAAAGACGATGGCCAGCACGAACATCAGGATCGGTCCAATCACCCAGTTCTGCACCAGGGAGAGACCGAGAACCTTCTTGTTCCGGAAAACCAGCGGCATCTCCTCGTACTTGACTTTGGCCAGAGGTGGATACATCATCAGAATCAGGCCGATGGCAATGGGTATGTTGGTCGTCCCCACCGAAAACTTGTTTATGAGGACCTTCGACGCGGGAACAAAGTAGCCCAACGCAAGCCCGAGAAACATGGCCGCAAAGATCCAGACGGTCAGATAGCGGTCGAGAAAAGACAGTCTTTTAGTTAGTCCCTGTACCATTTGATTCTCCTCCTGTAGCTGAGATCAGACTACCTGGAAACAGATCGCTCGTTGAATTCTCTCCCGAAAAAATCAATCAAAGTGTTTTTTATCTTGTCTCTGACTTTCCGGAATTCCGTCAGAATCTCTTCTTCGCCTCCTGTAGCCTTGGCCGGATCGGAAAAACCGAGATGCGTTCTCCGCACACCTCCAAAGAAGAGCGGACATTTCTCGTTCGCATCACCACACAGCGTAATGACATATTCGAAATCCTGCGTGGAAAATTCGTCCAGATTTTTGGAACGGTGTTGAGAAATATCGATACCGATTTCCTTTAGCACCGCGATTGCTCGCGGGTTAACGAAAGACTCCTCGGTCCCCGCGGAAACGGCTTCCAGCCGGTCGCCCAGGAAATAATTGGCAATTCCCTCCGCCATTTGTGAGCGGCAGGAATTAGCGGTGCAAAGGAACAAAACCTTTTTGTTCATCCTATCTCTCTTTCGGCATATCCGCATGAGCGGGTGGTATGGCATAAAAAAATCAGGCGCACATGTTATTGCGGCTTAGTTCGCGTAAGCGTAGGCGATCTGCTACCGCTACTTCCAGAAAAGGTAGCGTCGCATGCAGAGTACCAAGAACACCTTTTCGCAGCTCACTGCCGTTTTCCGCAAGGGAGTAGTACATCCAGACACCGCACCTGCGGTCATCGACCCAGCCAGAGTTCTTAAGATAGGCCAGATGGCGCGAGACCGTTGATTGGGGAAGTTGCAAAACAGCCATCAGATCGCAGACGCAAAGCTCACCCTCCAGCAGGAGACAGAGGATACGAAGACGTGTTTCGTCGGAAAGCGCTTTAAACATACGTGCCGTAGTTTTCATGTGTTTAATATATCCGCATAGACAGATGCGGTCAAGGCAAAAATTTCCCAAGGTGAAGGATACCCTGACAGCAACAAGACCCTCCACCCTTATTGCCACCGGAACAACAGGCAGTATCCGGAGCCGCTTCTTGTGTCAGAATCTCGGCAGAAAACTTTCGCATCGTGCTCATGGCGCCCTTTTCAACCATATGACCTACTTCAATTGCAGCACGAATGGTCTCGTCGTCAATGCCCAACTCACGGGCCTTGTCCAGATGCCAGGCAAGACATGGTTGGCAGTTAACGCCTGCTGAAACACTGATGGCAATAAGTTCCCTGGTACGTTCATCCATTACATTACTCTCCTTTTTATCTAGTGAAATTTTCGCCAGGCCGAAATCAGTAGTGGTTACAGCAGTTTCCAGACGATCTTTTTCCTCGATACGAGCCCCCCACAGGTAGTACAGAAATACCCATGGCTGCATTTGGAGCAGACCTGGAGTCTTGTTTCGCACACCGGGCAATACGGATCCATGTCAAATTCATCGTAGAGGCTATAGCTTTCGCACTTCTTACAGAAAAACCTGGGAGCTTCCGGGGTTAGTTCCTTCAGCATTTCATGACCACATTCTCGGCAGAATCTTCTTTTCATGACCGTCTGCCTTGAAACGTGTGGACCATTTCACGATTGGCAACGGTGTCGTCACTGACGCAGAGTTGTGGATGAAGGCAGACATAGTCGAAGAGTTTTACCCGCCGAATATCGGAAAGCACGCCAAAAATAGCCATCTTGGTGAAACTCGGGCACGTTCCCTGACAGACACACAGTACGAATCCTTTTTTTCCCACTGCCGTCCTCCTCGATAGCGGTTAAAATTTTCGTTATTGTTACCGCACATCCTACTGTATCCGCATAAGCGGATACAGTAGGTTATTTTTCACCACCGGCGACTGCATCGTGCGGCAATTAGATACCGACGCCAAAAATCTTTGTCATGCTGTAGTAGATACCAATGCCGATGAATAAAAGGCCTGTCAGGCGCCGTGAGCATAACTCGTACCCAGCAAGTGCCTTGTATGCTTCTGCCAACTGTTGCAGACCGATCGCGATGACCAGCGAAAACAGGGCGACCGGCAAGCCGGTAGCTATACAGTAGAGCACCGGCAGCACAATTCCCGACGTTTAGGTGTTACATTGCACTACCCGAAAATCGCTCCATACAGCATACCGGTTATGGTCGACATGACAATGACCAGGGACACAAACACCACGGTTTTCCTGGTGCCCATGATGCTGCGTATGACCAGCATGTTGGGCAGCGACAGTGCCGGACCGGCCAGCAACAGCGCCAGAGCAGGACCCTTCCCCATGCCAGAGCCGATAAGCCCCTGCAGAATCGGCACCTCGGTCAGGGTAGCAAAGTACATGAATGCCCCGGCGAACGAGGCAAAGAAATTGGCCCAGAGGGAATTGCCGCCAACCATGCTCGCAACCCATTGGGAAGGAATGAGTCCCTCATGACCGACCCGTCCCAGGAGTGCCCCGGCAATCAGTACACCAAAGAGCAGCAGCGGAAGTATCTTCTTGGCAAAATCCCAGGAGGAAGAGAACCACTCGCTGGTCTCCGGGGTTTCCGTATTGGTAATAATCGAGAGGGCAATGATCCCGGCAATGAAAGGAACCAAGGGTTGATCGGGAACGATCAAAACCAGGGCCGTAACCAGAATAACCGAGGAAACGACCTTCCACGCCTTCACTCCAAACCAGGCAACCAGCATGATTGCCAAGGCAATGGCGGAGAGCGAGGTCAGCAACCACTTGGCTTGGTAGAGCGCCTGCCAGACACCGGTGTCCCCGGCAGGTTTTCCCCAGTTGGCAAAGACCAGGATGCCGACCATGGACGCAAAGTAAAGGCCATTCTGCCACAGCGGCCGTTTCACGCCGTCATCGGGAAAAATTACCTGCGCATCAGCCTTCTCCCGCTCCTCCTTGAGGAAAAACAGGTGCATCAGCACGCCAATGATAACGCTGAATGAAATTGCGCCCACAGCACGGGCGATGCCCAGTTCCGGCCCAAGCACGCGTGCGGTGAGGACGATGGCGAGGATATTAATTGCCGGACCGGAATAGAGAAAGGCCGAAGCCGGACCAAGTCCCGCACCCCGGAAATAGATACTGGCAAACAGCGGCAACACAGTACAGGAACAGACCGCCAGGATGGTACCGGAGACCGACGCCACACCATAGGCAAGGACCTTGTTTGCTTTGGGACCCAGGTACTTCATGACCGAAGCCTGGCTGACAAAGACGCCAATGGCCCCGGCAATGAAAAAGGCCGGCACCAGACAGAGAATCACATGCTCCTGCGCATACCACTTGACCAGATGAAAGGCTTCCAGAATTGCGTTATTGAATCGCTCCGTGCCCACAGGCAGATAGTAACAGCCGAGGAAAACGGCCACGATAAGCGCGAGAGGTTTCCATTCATCCCTCCAGTTCATGCGATAGTCCTTTCGTAATCAATTTCACTCGGTATACGGGAAAATTCAGTTCGATTCTGTCTTTTACCTATTGTGATGGTCATGCAAGGTAAAGTCCCCCGAGCCCCCCTTAAAAGGGGAGACCGGAGGACTTTGACAAGCTATTACAGCATCGCCTTGATTTCCTCAGGGGAAACCAGTTTGCCGGAAACCTTGACCACACCATCCACCACGATTGCCGGGGTTGACATGACGCCGTACGCGACGATGTCCTTGATGTCCTCCACCTTCGATACCTCAGCCTCTTTGCCGCTCAGCTTCACTGCTTCAAGAGTATTTTCGTATAACTTCTTACATTTCGCGCAGCCGGTTCCCAAAATTTCGATTTTCATGATTTTCTCCTTTATTGGTATATGACAGGTCAGGTGCAAGCCTGTTCTTCATCAATCTTTCTACCTGATTTTCATTCGGAATCTCCCCAACAGTGCTACCCCCCGTTGGGCTGGGGCTTTTTCGGAGTCTCTCGTACGGTTTCATTGCACGCTATCGATAGCGAGGAAAGCGCCAGAATCAAGCAAATTACTTGATCCGTGTCTCGGGTGGCGACCGATTACGAGAGGCTTCGGGAAAGTTCCAACCCAAACCCTGCCGAGAATTTCCGGATGGAAGCTGACTGAGGAATCAGCGCCCGGGATGAAACGCACCTGTTTTCGCAGGTACACTCAGACCGCCTTGAGCAGGTCATTCTTGCCGCTGATTTCTTTCCTCAGGATTGCCGATACCAATTCCAGAATTTCCAGCACCTCCGGATGTTTCAACCAGTACATGATTTTTATGCCCTCCTTGCGCCGGGCAAGGATGCCGCAACTTTGCATCATGTTGAGGTGCCGGGAGGTGTTCGATTGTTCCTCGTCAATAGCCGGGAATATCTCGCACACGCAGCGTTCCCCCTCCCGCAGAAACTCGATAATCTTCATACGGGTCGGCTGAGCAATCGCCTTCAGTATCTCGGCCCGCGCAACGGTAAGTTCACTCATGTCTTCCTCCACCATATGACTATATGCTCATACATCAAGACTGATGCCCATGTCAAGCCGTATTCCAAGATAATTTGTTGCGATGGTAGCCTTTCATGAACCAGCAAGAATCTCGAAAACCACTTTCCGGCTCGACAGCCATGGACTATCAGGAGATATCTCCGTTAGCTATTTTTCGCACGATCACCCCGTCTCGTACCTCCAAAATTCTGTCAAAACCCTCCACCATCCGGTGGTCGTGCGTGACCACCAGGATGGCTGAATGATTGTCCACCGCCAGCTTCTTCAAAAGGACCATGACATTTTTTCCGTTCTCAGTGTCGAGGGCCGCGGTCGGCTCGTCGGCAAGGATTACCTTTGGCCTGTTCGCCAGGGCTCGCGCGATTGCCACCCGCTGCGCTTCACCTCCCGACAAGGCGGAGGGATAGTTGTTCAGTCTATGCCCAAGATTAAGCAAGGTCAGCAGCTCAATCGCCCGTTTCTTTGCTTCGGTCTTCGGCAACTGGGTGATTTCCAGTGCAATCATGACATTCTCCAGAGCAGTCAGAAACGGTATCAGATTGTGTGCCTGAAAGATGAAACCGAGTTTTTCCCGGCGGATCCTTTTCAGGTCAAGCCCCTGCAGCCACCCCTCATTTGCTATGGTTGTCCCATCAATGACCACCTTGCCGTGTGTTGGTTCATTAATGAGACCTATGGAAGTCAACAGCGTGGTTTTCCCGGAACCCGAGGGCCCGAGGATGGCAACTAGCTCACCCGGCCTGACCTGAAAGCTGGCGTCCGAAATGGCAGTAACCGCTGTTTCACCCTTGCCGTAGATTTTCGTCAGTTTTTCCACTTCTATCGCATACATATTTATCCACCCAAGGCTTCCGCCGGTTCGACCTTCAAGGCCTTGCGTATACCGACGAAGCTGGAAATCGCACAGATGGCGATAACGATAACAAACAAAGCCTGCAGGTCGAAGGCTTCAAGGACGATCCGCCGGGGGAATTTATCATAGGTTAACGAGATCAGGACATAGCCGATGCCATAGGCAATAATCCCCATGAGGAGCGACTGTTGGAGGATCATGCCGATGATTACCCGGTTCTGGGAACCGATCAGCTTCAGGGTGGCGATGACCCTGATCTTGTCGAGGGTCGAAGTGTAGATAATGAGAGAGATGATGACCGCCGATATAACAAGGAGGATGAGACGAAATAGGCCCAACTGCTGCCTCGCCTTCTCGATCATTCCTTTGGTAAGAATTATTTTCTGTTCCTCTTCGGAAATTGCCCGAAAGTGGTTCCAGCGGCCGATCCTTTCCTGCACCTCCTGTAGACTCGCTCCCGGTTTCAGTCTGGCGACGACGGTATTTACCGTGTGCGTAGATTCAGATAAGGCACTGATATTCTGCTGCAGGAATTTCGCCTGTGCCGGAGAAAGGGTCTGTATCCCGGCCAGATTCTTACCGACCCGCTCCCGGTCGTTTCTGATCAGGTTATTGTCTTTCTTGAACTGGATATCCTGGGCATCGGCCAGACTCACATACGCGGAAGGATCGCCGCCGGATGAAACCATCTTGCCGGTTATCCCCACCACGGTGTATTCATGCTGCCCTAGCCGGATTTTTTCACCGAGCTCCATCATCATCCCTTGTGCAACCACCATTTCATAGTGTTTGCGGCGAATATTCCGCCCGGCGATTATTTCAGGCGGACCTCCCAAGCCCTGCTGGTCGTAGCCGATGAGAAAAAAGCGGAAAGGCTTCCCGTGGCGTTCGATCTGGATGGTCTGAAACGAAAGGGGTGAGGCCTTTACTACGCCGGGAACCAGCGCGATGCGGTATTTGATGTCCTCGGGAATACGCGACGACTCGGCAAACGGACCGTTGGTGTCCTGCTGTACCACCCAGATGTCCGCCCCGGTTGCATTGAGGGTCGCCAAAGCATCGGCGAACAATCCCCGGTAGATGCCCCCCATGCTCATCACTACTCCGAGGAGCAGGCCAAGGCCGATGGAGGTAAGGATAAATCGCCCCCGATGATATCGGATGTCGCGTAGGGCAAGATTCATCGGGCACCCCTGACCTTCATGCCGTCTCTGAACTTTGCCATTACCGGCGGAGGAGCAATTGCGACTTGTTCATTCCCATCAAGCCCGTTCACAATTTCCCTGAAGTTGCGACTATCCTCGATCCCGACCGTCACCGCCCGGAATTTCAGCTTCGACTTCTCCACGATCCAGACTCCCCGCTTATTCTCTTTTGACACAATAGCTGCGGAGGGCAGCGAAGAAACCTCTTTCCTGGTTTCGGTGACAATGTAGACGTCGGACTGTTCCCCCAGCCGAAAATTTACACGTGGAGCTTCAAAGGCCACATCCACCTCCAGTTCTTCGGTGATCCGGTCGCTTTCGCGGCCAAGGCGGGCTACTCGCCCGGGAATCTGCTCTTCGGGTGAGGAACGGAGGGAAATTAAAGCTTTGTTGCCAATCGCAACTCCCTTCAATTGCGATTCGTCCACGTTGGCCTTGACCCAGACGATGCGCGGATCGGCCAAAGTAAAGATGGACATTCCCTGGGTAACGGTTGCGCCCTTTTCCAAATCCCGGGTAATAATGACCCCGTCCTGCGGAGCATGGATACGGGTATCGGCCACCTTGCTCCGCGCATAGCCAAGGCCGGCGCGGTTTGCCGACTGTTCCATCCGGGCCGCTTCCAGCGCCGCAGAGCTGCGGACTACCTCCTCCTTGGCGACCTGCCAGGTATTTTCGTACTGTTCGGCCTCCAGCCTCGAAACGAAGTTTTTCTCGGCAAGATTTTTAAAGCGCCGGGCATTCTTCTCCGCCAGGACCAGATTGGCACGGGCCTTTTCAAGACCGGCCTGCTCCACATTCAGGTTGGCCGCGGCCCTGTTCACCCCGGCCTTCGACTCTAGTTGTTGCTGAACGAGATCGTCGCTTTCAAGCCGGGCGAGCAGTTGTCCACGCTTAACATGGTCCCCCTGGTCGGCGTACAATTCGACGATTCTGCCGGTAATCCTGCTGGAGATGCCCACAACAACTTTCGCCTCAACAGTGCCGTTCCCGTATACCTGCGCCGCCAGATCGCGTCTTTCGACTTTCACCACCGTGACCTTCGGCGATGCCAGAACAGTCACCTTGAGCAAGACCACGACGGCCACAATACTTATCAACCAAATCAGATACTTTTTCTTACATGCCAAGCGTTTCAGCAGCTCCATGCTTCTCTCCTTATATTTTTCCCAGTGCCCGATCGAGACGGGCACGTGCGGTATGGTAATCATAAAACGCCTGAATATGTGCCGTCTCCGCGGCAAGCGCCTGTGACTGGGCATCGGTAACTTCAATGATGTTGCCGACCCCTTCCTGGTACCGGCCCATGGACAGAGCCCGGTTTTCCCGTGCGGCAGACTCCTCCTTTTCGGTCGACACGATGCGGGCGGATGCTTCCCGTACGCCAAGCCATGCGGATTCGACATCCTTGACGATTTGCAGCTTCTGGTCGTTCTCCCGGGCTTCTACGGCCCGCAGTGACGAAACCGCTTCCTTTTCCTTTTCTACGGTGGAAAAACCGGAAAATATCGGCACGGTCAGATTCAAACCCACCGCCCAGACATTGCCGCCGGGAGGAAAATCCTTGTCCGCATATCCCACGCTCGCTGTCCCGGACAAAATGGGGAGATAACCGCTTCGCGCCGTTTTCAGGTTGCCTGCCGCCGCCTCTTTCAGGGCATTGAGCCGTTTCAGCTCGGCCCGGTTGGCAAGTGCGTCCTGCTGCAGCAGGCTCCGATCGGGTACAGCAACCGCCGAGATCCCTGGCTCCACCGGCAGACGGTCTCCCAGTGACGGCACCCCCATGGCATTGGCCAGTTCGAGCCTGGCAATTTCCAGATTATTTTCCGCCCGGATCAGCAACGTCCGAGCCGCGTGCATGTCGGCTTCGGCCCGCGCCATATCCACTTTGGCCCTGATACCTTCAGCATAGAACCCGCGAGCCTGTTTATACACCTCTTCCCGTGCCAGCACCGTTTCTCTGACGGTAACGACCTGCTTCCCGGCAGCCAACACCAAATAATAGGCGGCACGCACCCTGAAGGCCAGATCCTGCCGCGTTACAGCGAGAGATTCCGCAGCCGCAGCACTATTTCCACGCGCCGCTTCCACCGCCCCTGCGGTCCGTCCGAAATCATAAATGGTCTGCTTGAGGTAAAGGGCGTCACTCTGGACCTCGATGCTCTTGACACTTTCACTGGCGGTGAGAAAAGTACGCCCTCTACTCCAGTCGGCGGCAATAGTTATCTGCGGAAAATAGTTTGCCAGCGCCTGGCCTGTCCTTGCTTTGGCCCCTGTCAGGCTCTCCCTCGCTTCAACCGTCAGAGGATGGTTTTTCAAAGCCGTAGTCAGCGCTTCATTTAGAGTCAGCGGAGTTGCCGCAGAAAGAGAAGTTGTCATGAAAAAGAAAAGTACCGGGATAATCAAAAAAAGTTTCATACCTGACCACCAATGGATTCATTTATTATGTGTGACCACTCACTCACGTTAATGGCAATAAAATTAGCGAATGAGCCGCAAGAAGTTGCCCCAGAGCAGATCCGCCTCCTTCTTGATGTCGAAGGATGTTCCCGCTAAATTCCAACGCAGCACAGTGATCGGAATCATTCCCAGAAGGGTAATAGCCGTCTCCCGTGGAGAGAGCTCCGGCCGCAACTCTCCCTCCTGGATTCCCGCGGCGATAACGCCAGCTATGGTCTCAACATAGCTACCCATACGGAAGGCGATGGTCTCGGCCAGCTTGCGGTTTCCGAGCTGAACATCCTCGGAAAAGACGAGCCGTGGAATTCCCGGTTGTTCTGTTATCAGACTCATGTGGGACATGAAAATTATTTCGAGCTTTTCCAAGGGGCCACGGCTACCCGCAGCGATTGTCGCGGCCTTGCCCATGACCGCAGAACCGATGTAATCCGCAAGAGCAGAAAATATTTCGTCTTTCCCGCCAAAATGCCGATAAAGGTTAGCCTCGCTCATCCCCGCAGCCGCTGCGATAGCTGCGATGGTAAGCGCCCGCACCCCTTTTTTACCGATTACTTCGAGCGCCGCCTGCACTATTTCTTCTTTACGTATGCGTGTGCTTTTCTTCAGAAGCATAACACCTCCATGTGAATATGTATTCACATAATATTCATAAAAAAATATATGTCAAGCAAAACTATCAAAAAGCAGGGAACATTCCTCTCGGTTCCGGGCTTGCTCGGAAAATATGCTTTTGCGACGGTTGCGTTTCCAGGACCATTTCTCATCACAGCACTCTTCTTCGTGTTTCAGGTTATGGGGCAAAACGACACTGATCAATTCAAAAGGCCGTAAACTAGTCAAGTGGACCAGCTGTCCGCAGACAACTCTCTACTGTTAAACGTCACCAGATGTGTGGCTGCACGCAATATCGCATGACTGCATGCTCATATAGCAATTATTTATCAATCAACCCGTTTGTACCTTGAAAATGACTATTTGAAATGCTACTGTTCGGGAAATTTGTCGGACCACATCTTTTTAAGGGGGGGGGAACACGCATGGCGAAGGAGCCGCAGAAGCTTAAGAAATCAACGTTGTACTATGAAAAAGTATTGCGCGACGGTGAAATTGTCGGCTGCGGGTGTCGGTCGGAATTCCTGCATCCGGACATGGAAGAGGTTCTGGATCTAATCGACCCGGAAATACTGTCAGCGCCCTTTGGCAGTGCCTCCCCTCTCCCACCGGATCTCGAAGGATGTGTAGTTCTCGACCTCGGTTGCGGCAGCGGCCAGTCAGCCTTTGCCGCCTCACGTCTCGTCGGGTCCAAAGGCAAAGTGATCGGTCTGGACATGCGGGACTCGCTCCTTGCAATCGCCAACAAGCATCTGGCCGGCCAGATGAAGAAATTCCGTTACAAGAAGCCGAACGTGGAGTTTCTGAAAGGGTTTCCGGAAGACCTTAAATCCCTCGGCATCAAGGACAATTCGGTAGACGTGGTGATAACCAACGAAATCATCAACCTTTCACCCGACAAAAAAGCGGTCTTCGCTGAGATTTTTCGAGTTCTGAAACCGGGCGGCGAGCTCTGTTTTTCCACGATTCTTGCCGATAGAAGACTCCCGGCAGCACTCATCGAAGTTCCCCCCCTTGCCCTCGCCGGCGTTGCCGGGGCCCTGTACAGCGAGGATTTCAGAAGGCTGCTGCGGGACCTCGGCTGCAATGATTACCGGAATTACCTGAAAAAGCAGCTAACCATCAGCGAGCCGGAAGCAGCCGCCAAAGTAGGACTTGCCGCCTTCACCTATCGCATCGTGCGTACCTTCAAACTGAACCTGGAAGACATCTGCGAAGACTACGGTCAGGTTGCGGTCTACAAGGGCACCATGCCCGGTTTCCCCCACGCGTTTCCCCTCGACGACCACCACCTGTTCATAACCGACAAACCGATGCTGGTCTGCGGCAACTCGGGCGCCATGGTCGAGGATACCCGCTTCGGCAAACATTTCATCATTACCGGCACCAGGACGGTTCACTACGGGTCGTTTGACTGTTCATAGAGGGTTTGCGACTGCCCCTTTGACCAAGTGGTCTTACTCTGTTTTTGGCGAAAGGTTATCTCAACTATTTGCATGGCAAAACGAAAAGGGCGCGAACAAAATTTCGCGCCCTTTTCGTTTTGACCAAAATTTATTTAAACTGACATCAGCAGTAAACCCCGAAAAGCTCTAAGCGTTGTATATATCAGAGCAAGAAAAAGGCAGCACGAGGAGGTGCCATATGAAAAAACTTCTCCTTCTGATAACTGTCATGGTACTGCTGAGCGGTTGTGTTGTGTATCCGGGCTATTATGATTCGGGTTACTACGGATATCCTTATGGATATGTGGGTCCGAATATAAACCTCCATTATGGTTTCTATGGAGGACGCGGCCACTACGGCGGCTTCAGCCACCACCATGGAGGTCATGGAGGCTGGCATCGTTAAGTAGTTTTCATCTGGAGTTTCCGGATAAAACTAAGTAACGTCGCACCATAACAGCTTAGAAACCACCCTGCCCGGGTCTCTGGAGAGACAATGATCACACGTCGCGATTTTCTCAACGTCATCGCCGCTTTCGGTGCTTCCCTGACCTTGCCTGGGTGTGCCGCGAGTCCACCGTTGCGTCGGGACATTTTTCCCGATTTCGGCGCACCCGACAGCCCCTATCTCGGCCTCGCCACCTCTCTGCGTAAAGAGCACGACTACGAGACCCGGGTGGAAGGTACGATTCCGCGACAGCTGCGAGGAACCTTCTATCGCATCGGCCCCGGCTTGTTTGACAGGAATGACTTGCGCAGGCGGACGGTCCTGGACGGGGACGGCATGGTGCAATCCTTCACTTTCCACGAAAGCGGGGTACGTTATTGCAACCGCTTCGTACGAACGAAACGCTTTGTGGAGGAGGAAGCCGCCGGCAGTTTCCTCTACCCCACCTGGGGAACCCAGGCACCGGGCGGGCTCCTCGCCAACTTCTGGCGGGCCGAGGAGGTCACGAGCCAGGCGAGTGTCACTGTCTACCGGGTAAAAGAGCGGCTCTACGCGTTCGACGAGGGGAGCCTCCCCTACCAGCTTGATCCGGTCAGCCTGGCCACGATTGGGGAAACCAGCTTCGGACTGCCGCGCGACCAGACTGTCTATGCCGCCCACTCCAAAATCGATGGCAAGAGCGGTGAATGGCTCCATTTCGGCATCCTGTTCGGCCCGTCACCCCGGCTCCATATCACCATCTTCGGACGAGACGGCAGGCTCACCAATCACCGCACATTCCCCCTACCCCGCAATGTCTACATGCACGACTGGTTCGTCACTGACCGCTGGCTGATCTTCAATTTTCAGCCGGTGGAGATCCGCGTCTGGGGTTTTCTCCTCGGACTCCGGAGCATGTTTGACTCCCTGAGATGGAACCCAGACGAAGGGAACCTGCTGATGCTGGTGGAGAGGCAGGGGAACGCCCCGCCGCTCTACCTGGAGACGCAGGCCCGTTTCATGTGGCACTCGATAAACGCCTACCAGAACAAGGGTGAAATAATCGGGGATTTCATCGGCTACGATAATCCCGACCATCTCATCGGCCAGGACTCGGCTGCAACTGCAATCATGCAGGGAAAGAAAGGCAACCACCGGTACACAGGCAAAATCAGGCGCTACGTGATCGATCCTGAACGGAAAAGTATCAAGGAGGAATTGTTAGCAGGCGAGAATTTCGAGTGGCCCCGCATCAATGAGCACCATCGCTGTCATCGCTACCGGTTCAGCTATATCAACCAGGGACATGAGGGAGAATTCTTCTGGTCGATCATCACTAGGATCGACATGCTGACCGGGGAAAAAACCTCTTACGATTTCGGCAAGAAGCAGTTCTGCAGCGAGCCGGTTTTCATCCCGATTCCCGGCAAACGATACGCACCGGATGATGCCGAAGAACCGGGATGGCTACTGAGCGAAGTCTATGACAGCGAAAGCCGGACCAGTTATCTGGTCATCCTGCGGGCAGAGAGGATTGCGGACGGCCCGCTGGCCAGAATATATCTTACCCACCACGCACCCTTCAGCTACCACGGCTGGTGGAGCGCCGGGTAATTCAAACAATTCCCCGCCTGCGGGGGGGGGGGGGGGGGAACGGCACCCTGTTTCCCCAACGCCCCCCAAGCCCCCCCCCCCCCTTTTTCCCCGTTACCTTTTAAAGA